>OLPR01000293.1_pt1 | contig 46891 bp, 52 predicted proteins | sample 1672761 | NCBI WGS metagenome assembly OLPR01 (sample SAMEA3136721, study PRJEB25190) | human gut metagenome | biome: human gut; feature: human-associated habitat; material: faeces | place: Austria | collected 2013 | reverse complement strand
AGAGAACATTCCAAAACTTATCACGATTCCGCTATCAAGCTTAAAGTAAGTCCAGCCATCACTTGTTTTAGGGTCTACAGAAGCCCATTACATCTTAAAGTACCCGTCAATCGTGTATGATGCAGCAACTCCGCTTCGAGCCTTGAGCACAGTGCCTTTAGCAAGAGGTATTACTCCTTTAAGCTCATAGATTCTACGATCAACGTAACCACCGAATACAGGGTGAGAATCAACTTCAAACCATGCGTTTGAGCCGCTATTGTCGTCTCTGCTTAAGGATACGCAATACATGCCGTTAGCTGGAATAGTGTAGCTTTCGCCAGCAGAAAGTGTCTTATCTACAGCAATATACTGCCCAGTTTTAATGGGCTTTGACACAGCCGAGTCTACAGAAGCCCCGAGGGTTGCTAAAGGGGTTAAGACGTTAAAGAGAGGGACGGGATTTCCTACAGAAATACCGTCTAGGCTCAAACGATAAAGCTTTAGATCTCCGTTATTGATGGATGGATCCGTAGGCGTGCCCGTGGTAGGTGTGCCCTTAATGACGATAATATTTGCTGTTTCGACTGTCGTATTGTCGGAGGATGTAGCAGTGCGTAGTACTACGAGATCGTTGCGTTTCTGTCCTTGCGTGCCCGACTGAATTGTCACCGTTTCTGGTGATGTGATGCGAACATGTCTTCCTGTTGTTGGCATGATCGCAGCTCCCGTGTTGATGGTTAGCTTATTAGCAGATTCGAGCGTTGCAGCTAGTTTATTTTCGGTTTCTAAGACATAGCCTTCAATCCCTACAAAACCTGCCTTAAAATTACCTAGATCGTCACCGCTAATATGAGGCTTTCCAGCACGTCCATCAATGAGTTCAACAGTCATTATTTCTCCTCGTTTTGGTTGGCCATAAAAATACGATATTCGGCATCTTGTGCGCTTACGATATCTTTGTACTTTGCGTTGCAATCACGGCAGATTAAAGCACCTGTTTCAACGCCGCTAGAGTCCACTCTTTTTAGCTCTCTCCAGTCGCTTCTACTTGGGGAGTTGGATGCTAGATGCTCGGTCTTTCCGCATCTGTCGCAAACGTATTGGCTATATCCGTCAGTTTTTGCCATATCGACTCCTTCCGATGTTTTTATATTGGCGTAGCTGTCGCATTTTTAAGAAAGTCTTTCCCATAGAAACGCACCGACCGATGGCAAAGCAGACCATGAGCCACCATATATTGTTCCTGGATTAGTTCTCTTAGTTGTTTCGTAGATGCACCCAACTGGGTGCGCTGCCAAAAAGCTAGCTGCTTCGCTATCTCCAGTAGTTGTAATAGTTATGTCGCTTGTGCCATCAAACGATGCTGAGCCATTAACCGTGCCTGTAAGTGTTATCTTGCGAGCTGTGCGCAGCTTGTTTGCAGACGTGGCAGCTCCACCAGCAGTATCGGATCCAGCGTATAGGTGAGTATGCTCTGATGCTGCTTTGGTGCTAAGTTGGGCAGTAATAGCGTTTTGCGTCATAGTGCCGTCGGTTGCCGTACCTGTAGAAGTGTAGAGCTTGGTAGTGCCACTTGTTGTCGTGGTACCTGTCTCATACGTTGTGTTAGTGGTTGGTGGCGTATAGCCTAAAGCGGTGGTTACATTTGCCTTGGTCAACTCGCCGCGAATAGTCGCAGAAGACTTATTCTCAACGCTACTTAAACCTAAATCGGCCTTAGTCGTACCATGTGGGTTGCCAGTCTTCTGTGAATGGTCGTAAGCAATCTTGCCACGGTCTCCACGATAAGCAGTAGAAGAGGTTTCGCCTAAAGCTCCTGTTATCTCGCTGAGACTATAAGAGGGCTTCGTTTCAGCCTTCGCCCATGCTTTCACGTCTGATGCTGGCATGCTAGTAGGAAAGTCTGTTATATCAGCTTTAACATGGGTATGGGTGGCGTTTGCTTTACTATCTGCCGTGGCTTGAGCTGTGCCTGCTGCTGCGCTAGCGTTGGATGCGGTTGTAAGTGCTTGCGTTGCGGTTGTAGACACTGCATCAAGCTCATCTTGGGTTACGTCAGCAGAAATGGTGTAGTTATTGATGCTGATGCCTGAACCTGCATAATACGCATGCCCTCCGCCAGATGACTCGCCGCTTCCCGAGTACGTGCTGTTTGAGGTACCTGTTGTTGCAGTACCTGCTTCATAGTCGTAAGAGGTAACTCCATAATCAAATGTAACGATCTTTTTCGTAATAGGCGCTGATACCAATAATCCTGTGCTGTTATCACGAGCAAAAACAATATCCCCAATGTCAAAGACCAAATCGTCGTGAACATCAACCTCTACCGTTCCTTGACCTTGAAGGTCTTTAAGTTTTTTAGCTCCTTCTTCTTCGAGTTTCGCTTCGTCGGCATTTGAATAATCGTAAAATCCCGTTATCTCATCAACGCCAAAGAGGCTTTGTGTGTGAGATACGTTGCCTGCGTTATCTGCGTAAAAATGGACAATGGTACGGTTCTCGTTTTGTCCAGTTCCACCACACACAAGATGATTAGTGCAACGATTGATGCTAGTGATGTCGAAATCGAGTAAATCATTATCGACCTTGGATCCGTAATCAACCACTGCTCTAGCGCCTAAGAGCACTTTCCCGTTTAGGTAGCGCATTGTTAGCTTCGAGCTGTGTGCGTCAAGCATTGATCTTAGACCGCTATAGGCATCTACAAAGCGGTCGAAGGAATACGCATTGATATAAATAGCATCACTCTCAGATGATGGAGCCGAGAATAAATCACTTAGACCCAACCTAGATATTAAGCTGCTTAGAACGCTAGAGACGTTACCGGATACGGTAAGCTTCGCCTGCCCGCTATCGGCAAGGATTCGTTTTCCAGCTAAAATGCCGTGCCAGGATCTGCCCTTTGCGATAATACTTCTTATCCCAGAGCGCGAAGTTCTTGCTTTAATCTCGTCAACAGTGCCGCCATATTCGGTACCATCAATAAAGATGTAGCCATTATTTGGCGGCGTATACATTGGATCGGCTGTAAACGAGATGATGTTTTCATCGGCTCCGTAAGCAATTTCAAGGGTGCAGTCTATTAGTTCAGTAACGGCTTTTTTATCTTTGTCGGCAATTACAATCCCCATGGCAGCGCTCCTTTAAGAGTGAGCCAGGCAACATCAACACCGAAGCTTCCAGACCATTGGATTTTTTGGTGCCCAGGTTGTATGGGCTCGAAGATATAAGAGCCTGAACCTTCGCCGTTTCCGCGTGTCCCGGAGGAAAAAGCATCAACTGTATCTCCCAATGCAGAAACCATCGTGATTGTTCTTGGCCACGTGCTGCCATCAACAATCACATATGCGCCTGTTGGAATAGTAAGGTTTAACTCGTAGCGATTTTTCCCGACAAGAATGTAGGGGTTTACGGCAGGGCCATAAAAGATAAATCGCATAGGAGAGGGGATAGAAGAGTTGTTGGTGATTGAATTAGCACCAGAAGGGGGCATTAGATCGAAAGGGACATCTGTAGGCAGATCTAAGTATTCTACGTCTGGATCATCTTGCGTTGGCCATAGCGTGATGTTGTTCCATTTGCCCCACTGACCATCAAGCAGGAGCACTTCAAGTGTTTCAGAATGACTCCCTTTAGTGATACAAGACGCGTCGGCTCCAGAGATAAAGGCACGTTGAAACCAATCACCATAATGGATTGTCCCTGGAGTTTTGTAGTACATATCATAATCGGCGACTGTGTTTAAGCGGTTTGATTCTGCTTCGTCTTTAAACCAAGCAGTTAAAGAGACTTTATATGCTTCTCGGGTAATGCCTGTGGCATTGCGAGAGCCAAGAGAATAAGCCCACGCGTTTCCGCGTAGGCCTTCTCCTGTGCCAATCCAAGTGGTTGGTCCATTAAGTTGTACTATTTCACCTTTGGATGATTCGTAATAGCAATTAGGCATACTGTACGGCCTTTCTTGCACGTCGATTAAAGTCGTTTTCACCAATAACAGGAGTGCAGGTCTCAATGATTGTTGGCAGATTCATTGCTAACCATTCAATTACTTGCGAGCCGTCATAGTCTTTTGTGCTCTGATTGTTGAGGTTTAATGCAACGGCTTTTGCAAACGGTTGCATTTTTCTTCCAGCCAAAGGTATGTTCACTTCTGGTCCCGCTTCGCCTACTCCAATTAGGCTTGCACGGTTAAAGAAGCCGCCAGAGCCATACCAGCTCACAGAGACACTAGGAACTGCTCCTGTTTCGGGATTAAACGACCCGCTCATACTGAAATGGGGCAGAGGCGCAACCTGAATCTGAGGTATGCGCAACTGCATGTTGTTTACCGCAGACTGCATGCTGGAAACCATGTTATTGATTGCTGCAGTAGCTTTATTCGCGTTAGAAGATACTTGGCTTGCCATCGTAGATGCTGCACTACCCACACCTTTTAGCGCGGCTGCTGTTGAAGAGGAGGCACTTCGAGCGGCTGATGCACCTGCAACCAACATAAGAAGAGCAGCTGCAGCTGTCAGTGTTCCCGCTGCGGCACCTGCACCTCCTGCTGCAAGCGCCGACAATCCAGGGACGGCAGCTCCTAGTCCTCCTGCTGCTGCAACTGATGCACCTGCAAGAGCTGTTAACCCTCCTGCGGCCACTGGGGCAGAAGAGGCAATAGTAGGCAAGCTCGATCCCATGCTGTTACAACTTGCGTCAACTACAGCAATAACAGCAGCTAATGCTGACATACCTCCTGCAAGAGCCGTTACGCCACCAGCAAAGAGAGTCGCTCCGCCACTTGCTAGTGTGAATCCACCTGCGAGAACAGTTAAAGCTACGCCTCCTGCTGCAGCACCTGCTGTCAACACTAGTAGTCCTGCGCCTGCAACTAGCGCACCCACTCCCATAACGAGTAATCCTGCACCAGCAACAATTGAGCTTGTGCCAATGACTAGAATGGCTGTTCCTGCTGAAAGGCCTACTGCTGAAATAAGAGACAATCCTGCGCCTGCAACAATCGCTCCTACCCCTAAGACAATAAGACCAGCACCCGCGACAATCGCCCCTGCTCCTAAAACGACAAGGCCAGCACCTGCAACTAGAGCGCCCGCTGCAAACACAACAAGCCCCGCACCTGCGATGACAAGAGCAGGCGCGAGAAGGATGAGTGATCCAGCTAGGGCAGCAAAGCCAATTGCTGCTTGCGTGCCAAACATGGCTACAACAGGAAGTGATGTCGATAGTAGTGTAATCCCTGCGCAAACTAAAAATATGCCTACGCCAACAAGGGTTATCGCTGCACCAAAGGCGATAAACCCAACAGCCCCTGCAGTAAGTGCTGGTCCTAAGAAAGCAGCGCCTGCAGCAAGGGCAGCAACAGCCACAACAAGACCAGCCATTACAGCGATTGCTAATGGTCCTGCAGATGCGAGCTGAATTGCCGAATAAACCAGGAGTGCTAACCCTGCAGCCGCAAGAGCTACGCCTAGACCAAGAGCAATAACGGCAGCTGCGGCAGCTAACATCTGTTTAGTAGATGCACTGCAAGCAGAGCCCGCAGTCTTGCTTGCTGTTCCAGTGGCAACGAGTCCTCCTGTGGTGCCTGTAGCACGTGCAATAATTGAAGCCATTGAAGATGCAAGCGTCTTGAAAGATGATGCAACCGAAGATGCGGCAGAGGTAAGTTTTGCAGCAGCAAAAGCACCGCCAATCACTCCAATTGCTACCGCTCCTGCCTGAGCCTCGGGAGGGAGTGTTGCGAAAGCTTGTGATAAGGCTTCTACGGGAGACGCCCCTGCTTCGAACGCCTGCACAAAAGCTTCAACAGCGTTGTTTGCAATATCGAAAGCAACGGTAACCTGCTCGTTTAGGCCATTTGTAACCGTTGTGATAAAAGGGGTTGCTGTTTGCAGCATTCTCGCAAACCCGCCAACAAAGGTAGCTTCCAAATTGCCGAAAGAACCTTCAAGCGTTGAGGTGGATTCAGCTGCTTGGATCGCGACATCAGTAAAGCCAAGATCAAGCAATGCTTGATTAAATTCCTCGGCGGTGATTTCACCCTTTTCCATAGCTTCGCGAAAATTGCCAGTATAGGCTCCGTTTAGGAGCATGGCTTCCTGAAGCCTTCCTGATGCACCGGGGATAGCTTCTGATAGTTGATTCCAGTTTTCAGTTGTAAGCTTTCCCATGCCTGCGGTCTGGGTAAGGACTAAACCGACGGTTTTATAGGTATCAGATGTTCCTCCTGCTACAGCATTTAGGTTACCTGCAGCTTCAGCTAGGCGGTCAAAGTCCTTTACGCCATTTGATGCAAGCTGCGACGTGATACTTCTTACATCTTTCAAGCTGTATACGGTTTTGTCCGCATACACTTGAGTTTGTTTAGTGAGCGCATCAATAGTTGATGTATCAAGTCCCGCGAACTGGAGCGTTTGGGCAAACTTCTGAGATGAGTCGGCTGTTTCTTTTATCTCGTTTTTAAGGCTGCCTAAATAACTAAAGAGACGTTGTGCTGCACCCGCAACAAAACCGCCGATAGCGCCAGATAATGCAGCCATTTTTGTTGAGAAGCCCTCTGCTGCCTTTGAGTTAGCTTTAAAGGCAGCTTCGGGTGCTTTTTGAGCCTGAGAAAGCCTCTTGTTTGCCTCTGCAAGTTGATCCGCTGCGCTTTTAGCTTTCTCTGAAGCTTGTTCGGATTTATATTTTGCATTGATAAGAGTTGCTTCTGCTGATGCTGCCTGTGAGCTGTTAGCACCATATTTCTTTACAGCTTCGTTATATTTCAGCTGTGCAGCTTCTGCCTGCTTAGACGAGGTGGCAGCGGCCACTTGTGCGCTCTTTAGGTTTGCCGATGCTTCTTTTACCTTCGATGTTAATCCGCTTAATACATCCTGTTTTGTGGCTCCCTTAAAAGCGTCTGCAAAACCAGAACCCGCCTTTGTACCTACTGCATTGAGTCCAGAAGCCGAAGATTCGACTCCTTTCTCAAAGGCAGCACCGCATTCTTTGCCCTCAGAAGCAAAAGACGCATTAACCTTGCTTCCAAATCCTTTCATGGATGGATATAGCGTTACAAACGCGCTGCCTACGTTAATTCCCATTGGCTATCACCTCCTCAATTCCCAAAGCTTTTGCAATTTTTTGCTTGTTCGCCAGCGCATGGTCAGCGTGCTTTTTGTTCTTTATGTAGTCTTCTGGTCGCTCGATTGCCTTTGGCATTTTGCGACCCTTCTGACCATCTTTAGTTACCTGTCTCCAGACAAGCACGCGCAAAGAGTGTTCGATACTCCACAAAAAGTTTTCGGTATCACTCCATAAAGCATCTGGGCAATGCTTTTTGACACAACGAGATTCGCGCGGGAGTTGGACCCAAAGAGACGCATAAAGAGCAATATCTTTCGGCTCGATACTAGGGGAGAGTATTAACCCATAGAATTGAGCAAAGTCTGCAATGATCTCATCACGGTCAACTTCCCACGCACTGACGAACTCAATTAGTTTTTTGCCTGAGCAGCTTCTGCGGCCGCATTGTTGAGCTTTTCGAGGTTATTCATGCCACCAACGCGCTCTGCGTATTCTTCGTCTTTGCCCATGTAGATTTTTTCGAGAGCTTCATAAAGGCCTGATGGTCTTTTGTCGGCGAGGGCAAGCGCTTTCATGGTTTTATAATCATTGAGCGCATCAGCATCAACGAAGAAATCTCCCTCAACACCTTCAACTTGGAACTTAACTGATTTCATTAACTACCTCTTCATCATCATTGACCACATCGATACTTTCTGCCTCATTGCTTTGAGGCTCTGCACTAGCAGAATCAGTTAGCTAACTTTTTGTTGTTTCGGTTGACTGGATGTAGTCGTAGCAGGTGTTGCCGCTTTCGTCGGCAAGATACTTCATGGTTAGCGCACGCTGGCAAAGTTCAGAACTCGCAATGTTTAGCTCGTCGAGTTCAGAAGATTGGCCGCGTGGGATAACTTTTCGCCATTTGCGACCGTTTTTCAGTAACAGTTCTAAAGCGTAAGAAAACACTGGGTGTGAATTGCTGTTGTGCTTAACCGTGATCATGCCGTTGGCATCAGTTACGTTATCCTCACCATACTGACGCTTGAGGGTTTCTGCCTTAATCTCGGCAAGCGTCATCTGTCCTGACTCAACGCGGTTTGAGTTAGAGGAATCCATGAGCGTGCCGTTCATGTCGTTGATGTCGTTGGTATCCTCATCAACACTTTCGTTATAGCCGTCCTCTGAGATAAAACCAAGACATTTGAATGCTGCAGGAAGCGGGGTCTCATAGTCGGTTGGCAGGTCAGTTCCAACAGGAGCAGAGAAGATATAACCACCTTCAATGCCTTTACCAGTTGAGACGTTCTCTACATTATTAGTATTAGTTTCAGGCATTTGTTTTCCTTTCATTCGCAGACCGAAAACTCTACGGTCATTTGATATCTTTCCTGTTTTGAGTCGGGGTCAGGAAAGCGATAGAAGTTGCTTACTTCGGGAGCAAAGATGTTGGGATGAATATCGAGAAAGTAAGCCGCTCTACTTGCTTCGTTGGCGATTTTTACCGCTCTTTGTCTGGTGTCTGCCCAGGCTTGAACGGTTAACATACAGCGTCTTACGAAGCGACTGCCACTCTGTCCCACAAGCTCAACGCTGATAAACTCATCTGGTCGTTGTTCTGGAATGGTCAGAACGGTTTTTATTTCAGTTTGCTCAGCAATAAGCTTCGCTGCTTCTTTTTCAATATCCAACATTTTTTTATCCCCTTAAGCTTTTAAGCAGCGTGTTGTTTTTGGCATTGGAATAACGAGCATGGTTTGTTTTAGTGCGCACTAAATAGCCGTTAGCCATTTTGCCTTTAATAGGTTTTGCTTCGTGTCCTTCAAGCCTATAGCCATCAGGTGAGACCTTCGCGTTAGCTGACGACTTAATACGATTAGCCTTCTTTTCGAGCTGTCCTTGCACTCCTGCACTGTTCATAAGGGCAATGTATCCCGGGCGATTCATCTTAAATTTTCCAATCTTAGCCATGAACAACACCTACCTCAACAGTCCTGTTGTATGGTCCAGGAGTGTTGTCGTCCATCCAAGGTTTAGGGTCGCCAATTACCTCGTAGGTTTCACCAAAAACCTCAACCGAGCAGCCACGCAAACTCTTCGTATAGGTTTTAGGGAAATGTAGGGTAAAGTTGACCTCAACCCCGTTTGGACGCGTTGCGTCTAGATCGTTTGTGGATCCAGGCTGTACCAATACGTCGTCAACGTAATCAACTTGCACGTTTGACTCAATTGGGTCTCCAAACTCATCAACAGTTATATTGGGATGAGCGACAGAAACTGCAGTACCTCTTAATAGCCAACTCATGTTGCATCCTCATCTATGACGGGAGCTATTGTTCTGATCCTTTGACCAATAAACCCAAGTTTTTTTAAATCGCTTTTGCTTAAATAGAGGTCGCCAGTTGGATTACTAAACGTAATGCTGGCGTTGTATGAGCCCGCAGTTTGACTGTACTGGCTCGCTCCTTCAAATCCCGCTGGCACTGATAACGAGCGATTTGCTACAGCACAGCAAACCGCCGTTACTGCTCGGTCAAAAGCTGGATGATCTCCCTTTTCATATATGCTGCCCCAAAATGTTTCATAGGCATTTTGGATTGCTGCACTTGCATCTGCTAGTAGCGTTTCAACTTTCGTTTTGTCATTACTAGCGCCGTAGCGTTTGGCGTAATCATCGTATGTCGCAAAAACCGTATCTGCCATTCGTTCACCTAGCTGATAATTGCCAACAGTTCAGCTTTAGTAGCGGAAGATGGTAACTCGATTCCTTCTTGTGATGCATAAGCCCGAATCTCCGCAACAGTTGATGCTTCGGTTGGTTTTGCAAGTTCACCAGCAGCGTCATCTGTGGAAGCGGTATCTGCAGCCTCGTTAGCTTCACCAGCAGCGTCATCTTCCGATAAAGCTGCAGTCTGCAGTGCATTCTCTGCATTCGTAGCTGCCATAATCCCAGCGGCGATGAGCGACTGAATAACCTCTTTGACCGTGCCAGTGTCTGGATCAACGTGCGCTGCTACTGCACCTGTATAAGCCGAACCATCTGCGTTCACTAAAGCAATGTGCTGAGGCAACAATGGAGATGCTTTATCAACATCTTCGACAATGAATTTTTGTACCAAAGGCATAAAGCATTCTCCCTTCTAAGCAGACTTAAGAACCGAGAAGCCTTTAGGATCAAGTACGGCGTAGGAGTAAACGCCCTCAGTACGGTAAGCAAGCTGATTAACCTTTTTGAGGTCAACGCCCGTACCGTCTGGGTCGCCATACTCGATGATTTCAGACCAAATATCGCGGACAAAGCCCCATTTGATGAGAGAGAAATCGCCCATAATTGCGAGTACCTTAGTTGCGGTTTTTGCCAGGCGGCCGTTTACCGTGCCAGAAACCGATGCGGGAATACCGTCAAAGTTGCCAGCAGCCAAGGAAAGGGGAATCTCGGGGAACAGGCGCAAGCCAGTAGCGGGTACGCGAAGTTTGCGAAGATCAGAAGCTAACTGACGAGACATAGCAATACCATTGATGTTGTAGTCGATGATCGCATCTGCCATAGAATCAATATCAGCTACATAATCATCTGTAGCAGTTACGGCATTCGCACCAGATACCAAAGAAGTATATCCATCCATTACGGTGCCAGCTTTTGGATTGATAGCATGATAGGCGACGTAATCCAAGGCACGACCGAGTGCGGCGCTTTGATCTTCCTGAATGGCTTTGACGATATCGAGCTGATTATCTTCGTCAGCCCATTTAAGCTCATCGGATACGCGTGTAGTAGTAACTACCTTAAAAATCTTTCCGTTAACTGGAGTGAGGTCTTGTTCGTAAGAGCCTTTAGCTGCACCTTCGGCGACAACCTCAGCTTCAGATGCTGGATTAAAAATCATGTGAGTTTGATCAGCGAAAGATACAGGAGATGCCGCAGAAAGCGTTGCGATCGTAGAATTATCTTTTGCTTTGTTTACCATCTTGGTCACGACCGATAAAGGCAATTTAACCTTAGATGTAGTAAGTGCCATAGTTTATCCTTTCTTAATTTTCATCGTTTCCGAACAGCGCCTTTACAAAAGTGCGCTGTTCGCTGTCTCCCTTTGGATCACCACTAAACGCACCAGGCGTTGGATCCTTGGGGGCTGGTGGAATTTGAACCTTTGCAAACTCTGCTAGCTTGTCGGCGTATGCCTTCATAGATTCCTCATCTGCTCCAGTGATTAGCTCTTCTGGAACGCCAGTTTCTTTCGCAACCTTTGCGCGAAGTTCGCGCTGGGTATCTGCTTCCGTTCGCTTTTTCGCTTCTTCCTCAAGTTCAGCGATGCGATCGTTAGCTTTTTGAAGTTCGGTTTTCTTAGCTTCTTCACCTTCGTCATACGCCTGAGCTTTCTTTTTGAGGTCTTCGTAATCTCCAAATTGCGAGCGAACTTTATTCTCGGCACGCTCGATTCGTTCTTTGATTACTTTGTCGAACTCTTCTTGAGTTGTGATTGGCTCAAATGCCATACTTTCTCCTTCATCTCGAAGTGGTGAGCAGTGTTTCCGTCACTGCGACGTCAGATAAGAGATTTCCGCTCTCTTTCGCGTTAGTTAATAGTTTGTGTTCGCTGTCGCGTTTTTTGCTTTTGACAATAAAAAAGCCCTCATGTAGAGGGCTTTTGGTGTAGCTTTAATTCGAATTCGATTAGACGCGGGAGGTTGCCGCATCAATTAGTATCGTAAGAGCCATTTCAAAAGATTGGCCTAAAAATGATTTAACTTTTCCCATTCGGGAGTTTTCTTTTACGTATATAGCTCCATCCATAGTTATTGCAGGGTCACCTACAGATGCTAAAGAAAGAGAATCTATAACTATCCCTGAAAGACCATCAAATAGAAACCCTTCGACTAAGCCTTTTGTTTGAAGATGTTTTAGAACGGAACCGAAGTATGCTTCGTTGCAGTCGGCAAGAGAACGCATAGCGGGAATGTCTACCTTCTTGCCATTTTTTAAACAAGCATATAAGTAAGCGAGAATCTTGTAAGCAATTACCTCGTAATCATCAGATGACATGATTGCCTCTTTCTACAATCCAATATTTTGCTTAATGAGAGTTTTTGCAACCAGCTGGCAAGTGTCTTTCACAACCGAAAGGGATGTGTCTCCGACCGACTTAGAAATAACTTCTTTTGCTTTTCTCCACACTTTATCAGAACGAAACGAATCTAAATAATCGTAGCCTTCCCATGTAATGCGAGTTATCTCTATGCTTAAAGGAGTTGTGTGAAAGCCATCATATTCAACCGAACCAGATATAAGTCCACGATCTATAAGAAGTTCTGTGTGGAAAGCAATAGTTCTTATGTCGTAGCGTTGGTTAACAAGAACGGAATCAGTTATACCCTTATCTGATTGTTCGGTAGTCAGGAGAATGTACCTGATCAGATCTAAATCACGCTTCATCTTTTGACCTCTTCCATTCCATGATAAAATATACCTATGTTAGGCGGCCATTTACCACCCATAGGTGGTTTATGAGCCGCCTATCGTATTTTTCTTATTTGCTGGTTATGATCAAGGATATAGATAGACCCTTTACTAAAACTTCGGCTTTGGTTGATCCACATAATCAGGACTTCATCAGGTAGATTATTTGCACGATTATCAAATAAGAGAGCAATTGCATTTTTCTTTCTTTTGCTCGTTTCTTTAATATACCCATTTATCGTGTTATAACTTTTAGCGTTTATTAAGGTTTTTATTTCAAGACCAGACTCTAAGTCCGCATAGCTGTCAATCTTCCTTGTTTTCTCATTAAATACTTCATCTTGGACGAAAACGGCAGCAAAGCCATCTTGTTGAATTGCTTTTACTGTTTCTAGCTCTTGATTATGTGCTTGACTTGCCTGCTTTGTCCTTGTTTTAAATCCTCTGACCGCTTCGCTTTCATATCTAGGCTTAGGAATCGTTCCATCCATCAACCATTGTTTATCACGCAGTTTCATCTCTTTAGATAGAGCTGATAGATCTTCTTTGTTGCTAAAACTAAGACCTGTTTGCTTCTCCATGAGCAACATACGGTCATACATACCTTCTGGATCGTAACCCTCAACGATTTCAGCGAATCTATCGTCCTCGAATCCAGGGACGATTTTACAGTCACATCCACGGTGATAATGGCTTTGCTCGCCAGCAGTTTTTCGGGTGTGGTAGACCGCCCCTCGTGAAGCAAGCATGTAGCAAAACGCACACGTCTCAGCGCCAGTTGTTACGCGAGCAAAACGAACCCCTTTTTGTTTATCACGCTTTGTATTAGCCAAGATAGTTTCATTTAAGCTTTGCTTCATTTCGTTTTCTACAAGTTCGCCGCATGACTTTGCAAATCCGCTTATATCACCATTGATTAGCTTCTTAGCTTGATAATGCGCAACTTTGTCAATGGTCTCTTTGCTGTAAGTAGTCTCCGTAATGGCTTCAGGAAGCTTCACGTGCGCCTTTTGAGCCTGTTTGTCGTACCACTTAGCGGCAAGCGTTGCGCTAGCTTCTCCGTAGGCTTGAACCATTCCACTCATGGTTTCTTTTGCCATCTCTCTACACTCGGCAACACTTGCATCTGGGTTAATTCTTATCCAGGCTTCAACTTGCCATACGGTTTGTTGCCTTGCTTGTTTTACTAGCTTTTCAACGTCGTTGTTGTAAGCGTCGAAATCAGCGCGGCTAATCATTCGGATCCCTCTGTAACAGCAGCAGGATTATCTTCGTTGTTTTGTGGCTGGATGCTTGTCATTGAAGCAAGAAGCACACGGGACTGTGCTTTTACTTGATCACTATGAAGTCGCAAAATCTGCTCTTCGCTGTATCCGAGTTCTTCTAGTGCAACATCAGACTCAGCAAGCCAAGGAAGAGCTGAAATCTGCTTAATCATGGCATCAGATTGAGAGACAACTGATGGCATTGCAGGGTTTCTAAACTTTGCTTCGATGGTATAACCCGAATCACGAATATCACTAAAGGAAGAATTGCTTTCGACTGCTAGAGCCATCATGGCCACGTTAGTAAGAGCTCGTCCATTTTCGGCATTTAACGCTTGAGCATCGATAACCATATCTTCTTTTGCAGCATAAATGGCTTCGGCCGATGATGGGTTATCGCTTACAACGCCCAGAGCCGATAAAGGCACGTTACTAGCGCCAGAGAATTGAGCAGCAAGAGAGCGCATATAGTCAATATGGGGCTGCATTGACAATTGCGAGAGCTGCCCAAAAATAGGAGCACCATTTTCACCAGCGGTTACCTCTAGGATTGCTCCAATGTATGCTGCGAATTTGCTGTCGTCGGGAATAGTCTTGTTATCGGTATTGAGCAGATATTTTTGTGGATAAGCGGCGAATTCAGCCGCAATTTCAGAGCGTTCCTTCTCGCGCTGTGCGTCATCGGTTAGCGACATAACAGTGCGAGTAATACGACTTTTGCCAAAGGGGCGCTCAAGTGTTGGATGATAAGCCATTGGTTCGATGAGCGGTCTGCCCATCCTGTGTGTTGCGCTTTGAGCAATCCATCCTTGTGAGGTCTTTTTGATGATAACTAGACTATCGCGAGTAAACAGCTTAATAACGCTTGGATCTCTCTCTTCGCTATTTGGTCTTTTAACTGATTCAGCAACAACAAGACCAGCTTTTACCTCCTTTAGAGCGTCATCCCATAAAAGAGCGGCCGCAGTCATAGGGTAGGCACTAATGACTGCTCTGCCGTTATTTCCTGTGGTTACCGTCCAGGCAACGCAACAGTGCCTAAGTTCGCAAATTACTGCTTTGCGATACATCGCTTTTAAGTGGTTTGCGCTTGCTATTTTGAGCAGCAATTCGTTAGTAGCTTCATCCGATGAGGTGAAGCCATCAAACTGAGACCGTGCTGCCAAATAATCAACGGTTTTAGCTGGCCAATCCACTCTTGATTTTACTTTGCCAGACATCTCTTTAGAGATGGCCACGCCGAGGCCTTTTGTGGGCACATGGCCGAGATAGTATCTATCTCGTAATTGATTGCGGGAAAGCTTGTCTTGCCAGATGGTATACAATTCTCGCACCAGCATGCGTTGCTCTGGTGTCAAGCCTTTAGCTTGCGCGATTGCTCTAGTTAGTCTCTGCGTCAAAATGATGCCTCCTGTTTCCTTTGAGGATTTCTTTTCGATGTCATAACTCCCCATATAGCAAGCGATACTGCTTCAATGGGGGTAGACATATCGCCGCCCCAGCCCCATCCGTCTGATCCAATTCTTCTTCTTATTGATTTGGTTACAGAGATATCTAGGGCGGGTTGTTCGATATGCGTGATTTCTTCTGTTTGGATCGCTTCGAGCGTCATAGCAGCCGCTGTGATAACGTCGGCTGTTTTTGGCACCACGAGATATTTCTTCGGGGCGTCCTTGGCTAATTTTTCGATTAAATTACCTGTTCCAGATTTGCCGTCAATAACAACACATGACCCAATGCGAGAGCGAGTTAAAAGCCACATAGCAAGCCAAGTAATTCCTTCTGACAATGGTTTGACTTCTATAACTTCAACATGTACGGGCTCGTTATCTGCTTTTAGCGCAACAGCTAAAGCAACCTCTGATCCATCAGGTGAAAACTTAACGCCATAAGCTATTTTGCCTTCGAGCGGAGCTTGCTCTGGTTCAATCTGTGTTTTTGCCCATTCCTTTTTTTGAGACTAGGGCGTTTGCTTTTCGTGGGAGCCAATAACCAAGATATTCTTGTGCTGCTGCAAGGTGGTCAGATCCAAAAGAGCGTATTCCTGCTCTGATTGCGTTTAGATCTGCAACACCTTCTTCAATTGATGGATTTGCTTCTTCCCATCGGCTTTCGTCGTATACGTCTCCAACTTCGCTAACGCCATATTCAAGCCACAGTAAATCGTCTTGAGGGTCGTTATGGGCTTCTTCATGCATGTCTGAAAAGCAAGTTGCTGTGCTTCCTGCTCGAGTAGGGGTGCCAAGGTAGATAAACTGTGTGTTGTGGTGTTCGCCTGATGTTGTTGTGGGGGTGATAGCCTGCACGTGTTCGGTGGTCAGCTCTTGGGCTTCGTCATATATGACAACGTCGAATGAAAAACCCAACGCAGATGATTTGGTTCGTGTGGAAAAAGCTAGAAGGCCACCGTTTTTAAAGAAAAACGCTTCCTGGGCAGTTTTATTTGAAACCCCTTCCAGTAAGGCATTAAAAAAGGGGTATTTCGCGAAAGGATCATCGGTCTTTTTGCCGAAAATATTCTGGAAACGTCTAAGCATCTCCATCGTGGTTGCGTAGTTATGGTCTGTCCATAGCACCTTATACCCAAGGATTACAAGCAGAAACGCTGACCAAACAATGCCGTCAATGCTCTTACCTGCTTGCCGAGGGATTGATAACCCCACACGCCTATGCACGAATTGCCCATCTGCTTTATGTGTAGTGATTCCTTTCAAGGCTTCATACTGCCAATTGAGGGAGTTTATGCCTGCGAACGAAGCGACCTGACGTGCTTCGTTGGCATAATGCAGCCCTATTGGCTGATGGATATAAAGGCTAGGAACGCAAGCCATCAACTACCGCCTTTGCTATTTCTTCGAGGGGGTTGTTGTTTGCTTGAGATGAGTCCTCTGTTAGCTTTTCGATTTCTTCCAATGTTGCTCTGTATTCACGGCACATTGCGGCAATGCAATTAGAGGGTGTGTTTATGTCTGTTAGCTGGGCATGTAAAATGTCGCGCAACTCTAACAACCTAGACGTTCTATCCTCTTCTGGAAGCTGCTTGATTGCTTTTAAGGAAGGTTTGGGCTCTTTGTTTGCAAGCTTGTCATTTTTTAAGTCCAGCTCTTTGATTCTTGCCTTAACGGCCGAAAGTGATCGCCCGAGCTTACGAGAGATAGCAGTTGGTCCCAACTGGGGATAAGCAGCTTTAATGTATTCAATTTCAAGATCAGTGAATCTATCAGCTTTGCCCATTTGAAACCTCCTTTATTTTTGCCGACCCCTTTTGCCGTCTATTGTTTGAAAAAAAGGCAGAATGCCCCGTGGCTCGCCTTGCCGTGAGGGGGAGGGGATATCCCCCTCACTCGTTACCATTCCCGTGACGTAGGACATGGCAGCTCTCTCGGGGCTGGTGTCTGATTGATGTCCTTGTTTCCACGTTTCTGGTTACATATACGGTGCGCTGGCGCTACGTTCGCTCTATCAAACGGAGATCCTCCTTTGCTTACAGGTATGATCTCGTCCACCTCAAAGCTCATCGGATCACCCGCTGGTAAGTCGTAGTCGATTGCCATACCGCATAAATGACAAGGCAAGCCCTGAGCTTTAAGCCAAGTCCTTACCTTGCGTCTAGCATTTCCGTTTTTATTTCGTGGATCACAAGCCATATATCCATGATGGCTTCGCTGTCGCGTGTTTATATTCGAGAGCGTTTAGGCAAGAAGAAAGCCCCACTGCAAGCAATACAGTGAGGCTTTACTTCTTGGTCGAGACAAACCAACAAGGAGTAAGAACATAAGGCAAGGAGATCAAAAGTGCCTCATGCACTTACCATTATGATTTCGATGTCGCGGGTTTACGCTTCAAGAGTCTTTCTTGGTCGTCCTGCTTTTGGCATCGCTTTTTTTCTTTCTGCAATAGAATTCACGCTGATATAAGTTCGTCTTCCTTCTCGGTATCCTTCGAGTAAACCAGCATCAAGCATTTGAGTTATGCGACCCTTAGACACGCCTAAATCTCGAGCAGCTTGAGCAGCTGATACCGTGTCACCATCTATCACATAATCCGGATCTGTTTCGAAGAAAACATTAACTGATTCAGAGCCATCAGGACAATCGTGCCTTGTGTAACGTGGTGGTTGCTCTCCATCTGTTAACAATGAAGCAACATAGGTTTTCATAGCATCTGCCGCCATATAAACAGCATCTTCGTAAGTATCGCCATATGTAAAGCATCCAGGAAGGTTAGGAACCTCGACACTATATCCTTCTTCATCAGGAGTCAGTATTGCTTGGTATATAAACTTTTCCATATCTATCCTTTCGGGGTAGCTGGTCTATAGCCAACCAGCTACCTTCGCTATGTTCCTGTAAGTGCCTATTGGTATTTCTTTTTTCGAAGTTGGAACCGTTACCATCTTCTTATCTTTAGTGAATACTATATGGCTACCTTTGCCTCTTCGCTCTTGCCAACCTTCCTTTCTAAGTCGTTTGATAACTTCCTTAACTTCTTGTTCTTTCGGCATAAGGTTCCTTTCCTTTAACCGTTGAATATATTATAAACTGTATAGAGTTAATAATCAATAAGTATTCTAAACTATTTATATTTTAATTTTGCCTACTTAGTCATTCGTATTTCGTTTAGTTGAACGCTCGGTAGGTTAGGCGTTAGCCCTTGCGCCACGAGTGCGGGCGTGGCGTCAGCCCGCACGCACGGCCTAACCCTACCTAGCTTTAAACTAAGGTTTTGTTAGGTAGGTAATACTTATATCTTTAGATATAGAGTTACCTACCTAGGTTAGACCGATTACCAATCATCTAGCGTGGCTTCAAGGTCAGGGTCAAAAAGGATACCTGCTTTACCGTTCCCTTTTCTTGACTCAATCGAGCACCAATCGCATTTATCTTTTTTAACCCAATTAGCTACCGTGCTCTTACTCACTTGCTTACCCTGCACTTCTGGCATTCGCTCGACCACGTTATCGAGCGTTCGTTCAATGCCTTCTCTATCACACGCATCCATGCCTTCACGTAAAGCTGTTAGTTTCTCTCGTTGCCTGCCTTTGTCCCGCTCTGCTTTTTTACTTCTACCTTTTTCGCGGTATTGGCTGCGGTCCAATATCGCGCCTTCTGGATAAAGGTCGGCAAGTAGGCCGTCTTTATCTCTATGGTGTATCGGATAATCAAACCAAAGATTTACCGCGTCGAAACGGGGGAATTCGCGCAGTGTCCCCTCTACTCTCCATGCTGTTTTTGCTCTTGCTCTTTGTCGCGCAAGGTACACTTGGTTCAAAAGTACGTCTTCTTTGCCAATGCCACGCGCAAACTCTTTTGTTGCTGCCAACATCTTGTTAGCGGTTACTTGGTCGTCCTGGCTGATAAGATCGTGCCAACCACTAAAGTTAGCAGGGTCAGCATCCAAAAACGCGCTACAGCACTCGCACACTGCGCTATCTTCGATCTGTTGCACAAAAGCCTCATCCATGTGCAACCCAATCATATCGAGCAGAGCGTCAGGATCGCGAGCAAACACGCCCGAGCCCGACGCTCTGTCCATGGAATTCTTTTGCCCCTGTAAACCCTTAGAATGATGGTGGCAATAAATCACGGCGCACCCAAGCGAATCGGCTACTTTGTCAAACTGGTTGCAAAACGTAGCCATCTGATCTGCTGAGTTCTCATCTCCTGTGATGACTTTGTAGATTGGGTCGATGATTACCGCGATTGGTCGTGTTTTAAGGGCGCGTCTGATAAGGGACGGCGCTAACTCGGTCATAGGCTTAGATTTGCCGCGTAAATTCCAAATCTCGACATTATCTAAATTGTTCGGTGTTGCACCCATCGCTTGATATACGTCTTTAAAACGATGCAAACAACTTGCGCGATCAAGCTCTAGATTGACATATAAAACCCGTCCTTTTGCACATGGCCATCCAAACCAAGATAGACCCTCAGCTATTGCCACGCATAGGCTGATTAGTGCAAACGATTTACCTGCCTTAGAAGGTCCAGCGATTAACATCTTGTGTCCCTGGCGTAAAACCCCCTCAATTAACGGTGGCGATAATTCGGGCAAATTATCCCAAACATCACTCAAGCTCTCAGGCTCGGGTAGATCGTCGTTTTGCTCTGCTATCCAGTCTTGCCAGTCTGACCATGATTCGCGTCCGATGTTGGTAGCTATCAACCACTGCTTTTTGCCGTTTCTCATAACACCAGGCATACGTGATAGGCGTGATGGATTTTTGTTCTGCGTGTCGATCTTAAGACCATTTTCTTTGCATGTTTGATACAGCAGATCTACGCGCTTTCGGTATTCGTCATAGTTGCCTGCATCTACACGCACAATGGCGTGTATGCTTTTGTTTCCACTGTGTACCAGAGCAGCAACGGGAAGCTCTAAGCTTTTTATAATCGCAATTTGGCGAGCAGGCGCCATTTCGTCAGACTCTACAAGCGCATACTTAAACTCGGTAACGTTGTCGTTCCTAACGCCTTGGCCGTCAAGTGGATTAAACCTAATCCAGGCTCCTGCTTCAGTGTTGTTGAAGCCTAATGAGCTAGCAAAATCGTTTTGGTATTGTTCAAGCCTGGCAATAATATCTCCTGCAGTCTCTGTAAACGCTCCTTTGCTTTTTGGTATCCATTTTCCATCCTTGTTCCAGGAATCACATACATAGCCAACGATATCTTCAGCTGAAAAGAGCGTTTCAAGATAACGAATGAGGTCACGATAACCTTGCCACTCTGTGCCTGGCTCGGTTAGCTCTTCATTTTCTACCCATGTAGGATCAATGATTTTGTAGGACTGATTTGACTCTTTTTTCTCTGAGAAGCCATGAGATCGATTCTCTGGCTCGATAAAGTCAAAATAGCCTTCCCAAGTCTAAAGCCTCGCCCATATCGTATTCTGGCGGCTCCCAGCCAGCTTTGCGGGCATATTCTACGAGCGTGCCACCTGTAATCTTTCCGTCAGGGCAAAAAGTTGCCCATTTTCTCTCACATTCACCTTTGTGGTAACGGGGAGCATCCCGCATGCTCCATGTATCCCAAGCATCCCAAGCAAAACCAGCAGATTGTAATGCCATCCCGACATTTACCCATTCGGTGTAATCGAGCGATCCTGGATCAATCGCATTTAGACATTCGAGGAGGTTGTATCCTTGGCCAAAATCATCATTCATGAGATCACCTCATTTGGGTTATAAGTGCTTGGATTTACGCCTTTAGGGACCCTCCATCTATTTGCAGCAATGCGATTAATCATCTTATGCGCTGCGTCGAACGACCATGAACCTACATGACAAAACCCTTTGTTTTCGAGCAAGCGAATCTGTTTAGGCGTGGTGTAGCCTTCGTTCCGGCGTTTATTGAGTTTATCGAGCAACAAGCTTGCTTTGCCAGCGCATTCAACTTCATCAGGATAGATGCCGAATTTCTCAAGTGCGGCAAGTTGTTTATCACTTGCAGGTGCCATCTCCCAATCAAACGTGGGTGCCCAGCTTACTAAATCTTCTGCCTGGATGCTCATCTCGAATTGTAGAGGGTCTACCAGTTTGCGTTTTCTAGTTCGCATTTCTTTGAGCTGTTCAGCTAGAGCTTCTTCGCGCTGCGCCACTACGTCTTCTTTTGCTTTATGCTCGATCTCTTCGAGGTCTAATGGCATACCGCTTGCATCTTCTAGCTGTTTGGTCATGGCATTCGCTACATCGTCATTTTGTGCGATTAGGTGAGCAGGATGACATAAGTCATGCCGCTCAGTCATCCATAAGAAATCGAGCACTAATAGATCTTCTTTACCGGTCTCTGGAGATAAGCGAGTGCCTCTCCCTACCATCTGGCAATACAGGCTTCTGACCTTGGTCGGACGTAAAACTACAACGCAATCAACGCTTGGACAATCCCAGCCTTCGGTAAGCAGCATCGAGTTACACAAAACAGCGCCTTTACCCGCGCTATCAAATGTAGTTAAGACTTCTTCACGGTCTTTGCTTTCTCCATTTACTTCCATGGCCATAAAACCGCGTTCGGCCAGGATATGCCTAAATTTCTTTGAGGTGGCAACTAATGGCAAAAACACTACCGTTTTACGCTCCATACATCCCGCTGCTAACATCTCATCAGCAATTTGTTCAAGATAAGGGTCAAGAGCAGTGCCAATTTCGTTTACTGCAAAGTCGCCATTAGATACCTTTACGCTGGTTAAATCGAGCTGCAAGGGTACAGTTTGCGCTTTGATAGGGGAGAGGTACCCCTCTCTAATCGCTCTCGGGAGGGTGTATTCATAAGCTACTGAATTAAAGAATTCCCCGAGGTTTCGTTTGTCTCCTCTGTCCGCCGTTGCGGTTACCCCCAGGATTTTAGCGGTAGGAAAGTGAGCTAACACCTGCTGGTAGCTATCAGAGAGTGCATGATGAGCTTCATCAACAATGATCGTATCGAAATACTCATTATCGAATTGTGCTAGGCGCTTAGGGCGCATTAAAGTTTGCACGCTGCCAACCGTGACACGGTACCAATCGTTAAGGCTGGTTTGTTCTGCCTTCTCGACACTTGATCCAAGTCCTGTTGCGCTTTTTAGCTTGTCAGCTGCTTGCTGTAAGAGCTCACCTCGGTGAGCCAGAATTAGAACGCGCCCACCGTTATCTACTTCGTCTTTAGCGACCATCGAGAAGACTACGGTTTTTCCGCATCCGGTCGGCAAGACAAGGAGCGTCTTTCGACGCCCCTCTTTCCATTCTTGATGTATTGCCGTTCTGGCTTCTTGTTGATATGGTCTTAACTGCATCACATGCTCCACATCTCACCAGTAGAAGGGTTCACATACTGAGCTGGCTGCTGAGGTAGGGGCATTGCAGACTGTACAGGGGCTTGTGCTGGTACGGGAGTTGTAGCGGGAGCGGCAGTTACTGTCTGTGCAGGAACGCCAAATGCTTTTTGATATTCCTCGAACGCTTTATCTGCCTCGTCGGGACGGCAGTATGCTGTTACCTCGTTAGATTCTCGTTCTTCTCCGTCTTTATTGAAATAAGAGCGTAGATCAAGCTTAAGCCAGCCAGTTTTTTCCAAGATTTCGTTCCAGTGCATAGCCTCTTGCCGTTTGCGTCCTTTGCGAATCCGAGACTTTGGAAGAATTGACTAACGCGCCATTGGGTCTTTGTCGAGAGCATAATCCGATCAGTAATGTTGACGGTATTATTCCCTGCAGTAACCTCTAGAGTCAGCTTCGCTCTTGGGCAGGCGGCCATTTTATTTGAGCCTTGAAAACGCTCTCGCTCTAAGTTTTTAACGGTGAATGGGTAGTATCCAGGAGCTAGCAAAATAAATTCATCGGTCGCGTCAAATTCGCCTTCCCAATCGAGGGCTTCTCCGAGATTTGTGTTTTCAGCCATTTTTTTATTTTCCTCTCTGTTTGTTTTTAGTTAAAAGGCACTGGTTCTTTATTGATTCTGTTGGCTTGAATGCGATTTAGTACCTCTGGCCAGTTAGGAACGATAAATCCAGGGATATATTCAGGCGTGAAGTTTTCTGGTGGAGTATCAAGAGTGAAGTGTCCAACTTGAGCAGCTACCTCTCTCACCTCGTCTACTGTTACGCCATCTTTTGCCATGAGTTGCAAGGCTGGTTCCCAAAAGCTGGGGAGATTGGGGGGGTTTCTGACACTAATGGTTGCGCTACAGGAGCGGCTTGAGGCTGTTGTGTTTTTGTTTGTGGTGTAGCTGCAGGCTGTGATGGTTCTGCTGGAGTAGAGGCGGTTAGATTGGTGATAAACGGAGCAATGACCGAATAATTAAACTTGTGCTCTCCGTCCAATCCCCAACGGTTTTTAGCATCCCAGCACGCATCATGACTGACATACATTACGCGTTTATTCCCGCGCGCCTTGCCTTTTACCTGCCCCATACCAACGTCAACAGCTTCAATGATTGTTTTGTAGTTTGCGAATAAGAGAGCATCTGCCCATTCTTTTACAATCGCTGCTGTTTTCTTTTGAAGCTTTAGCTCCCAACGGTCGTATGGCTGCGCTTCGTTGGGTTGCTCGAATTTACGTGTCATGGCATGAGCGGTGATAACTACGTTTATTCCCGCCTCTACCACATCGGAGAGCCTGTTTAAGAATCTGCCAAACTCTTCTTTCAAGACGGTATACCCCTCGCCATATCCTGGCGAATCAAGTGATGTCCATTTGTACTTTGCGCAAAGCTGTTCAACGCAGAGGATTTCTGCCCAGTCGGCGGTATCAATGACTAATGTCTTGCAGGGTTTTTCCTTTATTACGTCATCAATGTAGCTAGTGAGCATTTGCCAACTGTTAGGGGAGGGGTCAACCCTTGCCACGTCGTAGGCGTTAGTACCGCCTTCGGTATCGATAAATAAAGGATCAGGAAATTGTGATGCAAAGGTTGTTTTGCCGATTCCCTCGGGTCCATAAATAACAATCTTTTGCGCCTTTTGAACTTTTCCTCGTGTGATTTGCATTATTAAAAACTCCATTCTTGTACGGCTTGGGTTGTTGTTTGTGCTGATTGGATAGGAGAGGTTGCTGTAGTGGCGGTTTCGAGTACGCGACCGTCTTCGATGATGATTGAGCACTCATCTCCCGTGCTTACACGGGTGCCAATAACTTGCAATCCTTCTGATTCAGCCCAGGATCCAAAGTCGGCAAGTGTTTGGGTATCGAATTGCTCCAGTTTGTCCACTAGAACAAACCCACATTCAGGTTTTAAGCGTCTGACAATTGCAGTGGATACCCTCAGTTGCTCGGATGAACTCATGCAATCCCATGCTTTGCCTTTGTAGGTGAGAACACCGCTCTCTACGCCTAGTTCAGGTAAAGGTAAATCTGCGCCATCCAAGAGACGAACTCGTGCGTTTCTTACTGTGTCCAGCTGCTGAGATAGTTCGTCGTATTGGCCTTTGAGTTCGTCGGCTTCTTTAATTGCCGCTTCACGCGCGGTGTTTTCTCTGATTTTGGCGTTGGTGGCATCAATATCAGCTAAAGATTTCTCGATGGCTTCGGTGTTCTCATCCTGTAGCTGTTCTGCTGCTTTTTGAGCTGTTACAAAATCGGCAACAGTTTCGTTAAACGTCAAGACAGTTTGCGCTTTTTCTTGCTCTAATTTCTTTATTTCGTCTTGTTTTGCAGCGATTTCATTGGATATCCTGCCGATTCGATCCAATAGCTCCTCTTTTTGTTTTTTGAGCGAATAAACCTGATCGCGCTTCTTTTGATTTTCAGCATTGCGTAAAAGAATAGCTTGCTGTTCCTGGATGAGTTCAGATGCACTTATAGGTTCATCTGGCACGTTTGGCCACAACGTCATTTCCTCTGCAGCGCCGCGCTTCTGCCGCTCATACTGACCGATAGAGGTGCGCTGTTGATACAGCTTCTGTTCCTGAGCGTCAAGAGAGGCTAGTTCGTCTCCTACACCAATGATTCTGAGTAAGATCTCGGCTTTCTCTTTGTCGTTTTTGCTTAAGAATTTAGGCAAGTTAAGAGCGAGTGATTCTAAGAGATCGTTAAGTAAGGTTTGGCCTGATTTGCGCCCTTCAGGGTCGAGCACTTTAAGAGTTGAGTCTTTGCCTTTGCGCTCAACAACAATTCCGTTAGACAACTCAACGTGCAAATACGGGTCAGTTACTGAGCCTTCGCGCCTGGGGCTCGAGGGTTTGAATCTATCTCCACCCAACGCCCAAGATATCGCATCCAAGATGCTGGTCTTGCCTTGTCCGTTTCCACCACCGATAACGGTAAGGCCATCAGCTGCTGGCTCTAACGAAACCGCCTTGACTCGTTTTACATTCTCAGCTTCAAAGCTGGTAATTTTTACTGTCATATGCTCTCCTTTTTTGGGTCTGACCTGCGAAAGTGTCACTTGTTTTGTCTGTTCACAAAATTTACATATCTCTTAAAGAGTTCTTCAAACGCTCTATGCGGCGGCGTCTCGTGGCAAGCTTTCGTTCAAGAGCCTTGATCTCGGCTCTCTCAAGTCTTAATGCGTAATCGCTTTCTTGTTCGTCCCTGTATTTAGGTACGAAAAACTCTTTTTGTTGCTTTTCTTGCCAAGCTTTTTCGGTCTTGATGGAATGTGCACGTGTTTGTGGATTAACCTTTTGTAGCAGGCTGTAAATCTCGCTATCACGCTGATTAATTGCTTTAGCCAATCGGCAGGGTTTGCATATCCCATCAGCTTTTATCGTTGAGCGAGGTTTGCCGCACCATGGACATATCCCCAACTTCACCCTCTTTTGTTTAAGCGAAACAGAGCCCCCATTTAGTCGTAGCCTCTTTGCCTTTTGTTTTACGGATTCGGGGCTGCGGCCAAGATAATAGCTAATATCAGTTAGAGAGAGGGTAGAAGCGTTTTCTCTGAGGAATTCTTCTTCTTTGATTGTCCATAGCTTTTGTTTCTTCCGCGTCACAATATTTCCTCTTCAGCGATTGGTTCAACGCTAAAACGAATGGAATCGCCTGCTCGGCGAATTCTATCGTGCTTGTAGACGTGAACCTCGCATATCTGCGCATCATCGTCATAAGCGACTGCGTTTAATCCATCCATAACCGCCTTTAAGACGTTGTCGATGTCTGGTTTGCTGGTATTTCGCTCGCGCTCTATTCGCTTTGGTCGGCTTTTCGGTAGTGCTTTGAAAATGTGGAGCGTTAGCCTTACCGCCCCTGTGTATTTCTCGCCGCGATAGCAAGCTCCAACGATCGCTTCTTCCTCAAGCGTTGCCGTTGGGGTGTATGCGTGGGCATGTCCACCTTTAGTGACGATCCTGGGACGTCGCTTGACAGGGATTAGGTTTGCGACAAAAGAAACCGCCATTTATGCCACCTCATACATTGCTGACGCGTAACCTTTTGCATAGCCTTGGTCGTAGGCTACGGCTTGTGCTGATGCTTTACCAGCTCGTAAGCCCTCTTGATAGGCGTATTGACTTGCTTGGCCGATGGTACAAATGAAAGCGAAAACAATAGCTACGGCGCAGATTAGCAGTGCGACATAGGGACGAAGACGTGCCATTATGCCTTTGCGCATCTGTCTATCCAAGCAGGTATCTCTTTGGTGATTATGCGGATCCGTTTTCCGGATTTGATGTGAGGTAGTCTTAGCTCGTCTTCTCGGCGGCAAGACTGATAGATGAAACTCTCTGATAGCCCTGTTATCTTGCAGGCTTCCTTCACTCCAATAGTGAGAGGTGATATTTTGTCTTGCATGATTCATCGATCCTCCTTAGAATCGTTAGTGTGTTATCCGCTTTTGAGCGGTTGCCCTCGTCGGTGGTGCGGCGGGGGCTTTTTTGTTAGGAGTAAGCCATGTACTCAATCAACGGAATTGATTTAACTGGCAGCCAGTATCGAGAACTAAAAAGTCTGGTTGGTTTACATAGCGATGAGGAAAGAGCTTCTTTCGCGGCTAAAACCCTCCATTCTTACGAGAATCAAAACATCTGGAACCCAAACGGCATTGACTGTTATAAGGCGCTTGAATCGTTAGGGCTGATAGAAGGTACTCGCGGAATGAATGCTTTCCTTTTTTATGGAGTAGTCACTCAGGCTGGTATCGATTTCGTTCAGGATTTTGCTGCTAAGCAAAAGGAACAAAAACAAAAGCTTTGGAGTGACAGAAGATTCCAACTCGGGTTATCTCTTCTTACCCTCGCTCTCTCAACTGCTGCAGGCTGGCTAGCTGGTCATTTTTGCTAAAAAGATTCCAAGTAAGAAACCAAAAACAGCGAGATAGAACTGAATAGCTATCGTTTTCTCTTTTGGCGTGAATCCTGGCATTTTTTCCTCCTTTCTTTAAAACGCGACATCGATCCTATGCTTGATGTATGCGGAAAATTCCTAAACATATCGATCTTGAGCGAACCAAAGAACGAGAACTAAAGAAGCTTCTATCAAGACGGGATATCGCTTCCGTCGTTCTTTCTTTTGTTTTGAGCGTGCTGGGTTGTGCTTTCGGCTCGATACTCGGTAATTTGATCGAAAACCTTCTCTACTTTCTTTTCTAAGAAGATCACTCTCAAAAGAGTTATCAGGCATAAACCCGTGACAAAAGCAAACATAAAGTCTGTTACTTCCATTTCTTCCTCCTATTCCTCGAACAACTCTTCAAGCGAACATCCAAGTTCTTTAGCGATTTTGACCATGTAGCCAAATTGTGCTTTGTCTAAACCTTTCTTTTCGTATAGGTACAGAGCGCGTGCTGTTATGTCTAGATTCTTGGCCAACCGATAACAGCTGATCCCTTTTTCTTCGCATAGCTTTGCGATGTTACTTCGCATTATTCCACCTTATTTTGTGGTGAACATTTGTTCGTTAACAATATGTTGTATAATCATCTACGGGAAGCAGTATTAATTTCGGACTTTCTGCTTCTCTGAAATAGCCACCTCTTTTTTTGGGAGGAGGTGATTCAATGACCGTTCATCACGGTGGCAAGGTTGGTAAAGCTGGTAAGACTCTTGCAAAGAATGGGAGTTCTAAAAGCGCAAAGTCTAAAGCTGGTACAACGCTTGCTAATCACAAAGCTGCTAAGCATTAGCGCCGCTTGCCCTGTGCGATAACAGGGCTTCAATCTCGAAGTTTAGTTAGACGAAGTTCAGCTTTAGTAAGTTCTTCGTTTAACTCTTTAGAAAGACGTTCTGCTTCTTCTGCATGCCAATTCAAAAGGGCTGTAATCTTGAGAACTTTTTCAACGTCGCAGCTTTCAATTTTTGGCACGAGTTTTACTACTAAGGTTTTCATTTCTTTCTTCCTTTCTTTTCGTGGCTTTCGTTTCTTCAAACACTCCCTTAAATGACAGCAGGTATATGGGTTTAAGGGGCTAAATGAGGCAACCGATTAGGAGAAATCCGAATTAGACACCTGCTGCCACATAGGGGAGTGTTTGGGGGACTATAGGTTTAAATATAGTTTGAAGCGAAAAAAATATCGCTTACTTTTACGCCGAAAAAGGCTGCAAGCTTTTTAGCGTCATCTACTGTTATAGTTCCAGGATCGTTTTCCATCTTCATGTATGTCGGTCGTGAAACGCCGAGATAGTCAGCCGTTTCTTGCTGAGAATAGCGTGCTCTTTTACGCGCTGTTTTAATATCCAAAGTAGTCACCTCCTTGTAAACACAACTATAACTAAACATATAGTTACTGTAAAGTATTTTTATCATAAAATGTAAAGAAAGTTTATCGGAGGTCACAATGTCTATAGGCAAGAATATAAAGCGTCTCCGTTCTAAATACGGATTGACGCAAGAAGAACTTGGAGCTATTGCAGATGTCTCATCTATGGCTGTGTCACAGTGGGAAAACGATCGCGCTGTTCCTAGAATGGGAGCAGTTCAGGCGATAGCAGATCATTTCAAGATATCTAAAAGCGAGATCATTGACGACGAAAAAGACAATCACAAGCTTAGGGCTAACGTCCAGGGCATGGCGATGGGCCCCGTACCACTTCTAGGCTCTGTCCACGCGGGCAAGCCACAAGACCCTGATACGTATGATGGCGAAACGGTTAAAATACCGCAATTCTTAATAGACTCCGACCCCGAATGTTACGCCTTAGAGGCTGAGGGCGATTGCATGAATAAGGTATATCCAGAAGGCTGTACGATAGCGGTAAGTCCTAATAAAGAGCCTATGAATGGCTCTGTTGCGGTTGTTTCGATTGATGGCAGAGAAGCAGTAATGAGGCGCATGTACCGTACTCCCAATACTCTTGTGTTATCACCTGATAGCTTTAATCCCGATCATGACGACATTGTTGTTACGTCTGAAACTGAGCACACGATTGAGTTTCTTGGCAAGGTCGTGTGGTTCCAGGCAAGAGAAGAGATGGAATAGCGCCGTTCGACTAGGAGTTTTAGGAGCAAGAAGATGGAGAAGGACAAGAATACATGCAAACGGCTTTTAGACAAGTCTCAGGAAGCGTTTCTGTTAGCTATTGAGTTGTATAACAGACCAACTATCCGTTATCACGCAGAAGGATGCTCTTTTTTCTTGTGCAACGCTTGGGAGTTGATGCTTAAAGCTCATTTAATAAAAAACCATGGTAACCGCTCTATTTACTACCCTGATTCAGATAGAACGTTATCATTGAGCGACTGCATCAAGAAGATCTTTACGAATAAAGATGATCCATTGCGTGTGAATTTAGAGATAATTAATGACCTTCGCAATACCAGTACCCACTTTGTCACCGATGAATATGAGTTATTTTATGGTCCAATTTTACAAACTGGTGTACAAGATTATGAGTCTAAGCTCAGAGACTTCCATGGCATCGAAATAAGTGACCGGATTCCTGAAAATTATTTAGCTTTATCCGTTCGCAGAGGAACCGTTGATTTTGAAAAAATTAAAGCTCGTTATTCGCGTGAGGTTGTAGAAAAGATGCTTACGCTTGGGTCATCTATTGTTTCTAGTAGGGATGGTTCGACTGTAGGGTATTCTACAGAATTAAGACTAACAAAGAAAAGAGGAGAAGGTATACCGATAAGTATTACTTCTGACGCAGACAGTGCTGTTGCTATTCTCCATTCTTTAACAGATCCGATTAATAAATATCGCTACAGAACCAAAAAAGGTACAGAATTTATTGCTAGCAAACTTAAAAAAGAGAATATTGAGATCTTTGTTTCAGGTGAACCAAAGGAGTTTAACTCTTATCACTTTGGTGTATTTGTTGATTTTTATAACATGAAGAACAATGAACGTTTTTCTTATGACTTATCTTTGGGCGGAGAAAATCCAAGTTGGTGCTATTCGCAACAGGCAATAGATTTAATGCTTCAAGAATTAAGACGAGATCCAATCCATATTATTGACAGCATGAGAAAAGAGATCGCAAAAAGAAAGAAGCCGACCCCAGGAGCAAAGGAATTCTAAGCAAGTATATTGCCTACCCCCATTCGGGGACCCAGCTTTTATCCACCCAAGTCGGCTCGTCATGATCATATCAAAAAATGATTAAAAATTAACAAAAAACGAGAAAATATGTGACGAGAAAACACAATATGGGGCGTTAGGAGATAGTAGGCAATATGTACATGCATTACTAAAAAAAATAAACCTCGCGCATATGGGCGGCAACCCTGCGCGAGGCTAAACGAAAACCAACCGATAAACGGAAGGTAAAGTGATTGTACCATGAGAAGCGAATGGGGAAGCATTGGCAAGCGCGGCGATGCTTGGCGCATCCGCTGGCCTAAAGGCTACGATGCTAAAACTGGAAAACGTCTTTATGGCACTAAAACCATACACGGAACCAAAAAGGATGCTCGATTAGAACTCGACCGTATCCATGCCGACATTGAGCAAGCAGACGCTCAAATGACGGTTTCTTTCTTTTGGTCAAGGCACTATCTACCCGAAATCGAACAGCACTTAGCGCCTTCGACTGTTGCAGGCTATAGAAATATCTACAGAAGCAAAATTGAGCCCGTGTTTGGTAAGCATCTATTAAATGAAATAACAGGTAAAGAAGTTCAGGCTTGGCTTGATTCCATGAGCTATGGAGCAGCTAGGCATGCTAAAACTGCTTTCTCGGCAATGCTTGGACGCGCTCATGCTATGGATTATGTAAACGAAAACATTATGCAGCGGCGTTACAGATTGCCAGGCAAAGAAACACGAGTGATTAACGTTAACAAGACAACGGGCGATGATGCCATGCTCGCAAGAATCGCAGAAGCCGCGCGCGGGGAAGTATGGGAAGCGGTGTTTTTGGCTGCTGCGTTTGGTGGCTGCCGTGTGTCAGAGGCGTTTGGGCTAAAGTCTGAAAAGATCAGCGCAATCGAGCATAAAGGCGATATATACGCCGCTTTGCTCATTGATACCACTGTGCAGATTGTTAACCGCAAGATAAGCGTTAGGGACAAGCTTAAAACAGAAGATTCGGCGGGAATTGAATCACGCTGGGCGATCATTGCGCCACCGTGGGCAAATCGAATATTAGAACTCGCAAGTCAAGCACAAGAAGATGGTTTAGCGTGGATGTGTGATAACGGGCTTGGACAGCCAAGAAATCCCGAGGAGGTTAAGCGTGAGTATAAGCGTTGGTTTTTGGATAAAGAATACCCGTTTATTCCCTTGAAAAATTTGAGGAATAGCTACACCACTAATATGAGAACCAAGGGCGTAGATTTGGAAGACATAGCTAAGTTGTTAGGGCATACCACCGATGCCATTACGTATAAGCATTATGATCTGCCTGATGTGGGAGACCTTATTGAACGAGTGAGTTGTGCCGATGGTCACAAGTAAAAAGAAATGGTCACATCTTGGTCACAAAGGGGCAAAAAATAAGAGTATATAATCCGCAATGACCAGCTTCTTTATATATAAGAAGACGTTACGAGACGATACAATCCGCTCTCTTAATCCCAAGGTCCGGGGTTCGAGTCCCCGACGGTCCACCATTTTGAAACTACGCTTCAGCAATGGAGTTTTTTCTTTTTCATGAGACATTCATGACTCGAACCCATTAGGGTGGAATTCCGTTAAAAAAACCATCCTGTGGATGGTTTTTAGGAGTTCGCCCGCAAGTACGACACTAGATACGGAAACAATAATGGCAGTTGTGCAAATCATTTGCTTATTTCGTTTTCTTATAAGCTATTTGCTTTAATAAAAGATGAGAAAAGAAATTTGCGCATGCTGGGAGTATCATTTGGCGACTTTTGAACTGATATTATTATTAGGAATCGCGGTACTTATTTCATCGATTGTTGACCAGTTCGTTCCCAAAGTTTCATTGCCTCTTATTCAGATTGGTCTTGGTGTTGTAATTGCGTTTTTGGCAATTTCGCCCGTTACTATCAATATTGAACCTGAGCTGTTCCTTATTCTCTTTATTGCTCCACTGTTGTTTAGTGATGCGCTTGAAGCCGACAAAAAGAATCTATGGGAAAACAAAGGGACGATTCTGTCGTTTGCTATTGGCCTCGTTATTGTTATCACTCTTTGTGTTGGCTTCGCTGTTAATGCTCTGATTCCTTCTATTCCTTTGGCTGCCGCTTTTGCTTTGGGCGCGGCTTTAGGGCCTACTGATGCTGTTGCGGTACAAGCACTCAAGCAAGAGGCTCAACCTAAGAGACGAGAAGGTGCAATTCTACAAGGAGAGGCGCTTGTCAATGATGCCTCGGGTGTTGTTTCATTTCAGTTTGCAATCGCTGCTGCTGTCACGGGGTTCTTTTCTCTTCTCGATGCCACCACATCGCTACTCTTTAGCTTTATCGGCGGCATTGTGTTGGGTATCATTTTGGCTGTTCTGTTCCTCTTTATTTCCTCTAAAATTCGCGATTTAGGCCTCGACAACATTACCTTCCATGTTTTGTTTGAGGTTTCTATGCCGTTTGTTGTCTTTCTTATTTCGGAGCTCATTGGAGTAAGTGGCATTTTGGCTGTTGTAGCGTGTGGCATTGTGTGGTCGCTTAATAATGATAAGAAAGTTTCCCCGTATCGTTCACGTTTGAACATTGCACTTTCAAGTGTATGGAAAGTCCTTGGCTTTGCTCTTAACGGCATTGTGTTTGTTCTTCTTGGTATGCAGCTTCCTATGGCAATGCAATCAACGTGGGGTGATGTTTATATCAATAACTTTGTTGTTATTGGTTACGTTTTAGGCATTACGGCATTGATTGTCGTGCTCAGATTCCTTTGGGCCCTTGGAATGACCTGTGTTGCGAGAAACCCTGAAACGGGAAAGCGCGATAAACTCACCAAAAACACTATTCGTAATGCTTTTATTACTACTGTTGGTGGGCCAAAGGGTGCCATCACGCTTTCGATTATCTTTTCCATTCCTTTTTTCTTATCGGATGGTTCTGATTTTCCTCAAAGATCACTCATTATTTTCTTGGCTTCTGGCGTAATTTTATGCACTCTTCTTTTGGCAAATTTCCTTCTGCCAGTTTTGGCTCCTAAAGAAGATGATGAAGATGAGAAAACAAAAGAGCTTCAGGTTATTAAGATCGAAATATTGCGAATGGTTATCGAGCGGTTAATTGCGGATTCCGACGATGATATTGACCGCGAAACAAATGACGTTATTCGATCGTACAACATGCGCATTGCTTCCATTCGTGACGCAAGTGATTTAGAGCCACCTTCTACAACAAAGTTAAGAATTCAGGTTATCGATTATCAGGCAGATAAATTGCTTGAGGCGTCCAACAAAAATGAGGTTGATTATTACCTTTGCTTTACGTATTTAAGACGCATAATGCAGCAAAAGTACCTTCTTGCGCATGAGAAGGAATCACTCTGGTCTTTTCAAAAATACCTTGGTCGTGTTCGTGTGCTTTTTCAAGCGATCAAAAAATCAATCGCTGAATTGTTCAATATAGATGTTCATCTCAACGATGAAGAAATGCGCAAAATTCGTATTAAGGGCGAAGAATATGCTATTGAGTTTTTAAGCTCGCTTGTGAATGATCCGAACTATCCGAGTGAGGTTGTTGCCAAGTTGATGATTTCTCATGAAACGGTGTTGAGTATTCTTCAGTCGAGCGATGAAGATGTTGAATCTCCTGGAGTTTTAGGGGAAAAGAGCCGTTTAAGGGAAATTCAGCGAAAAGGACTTCAGTACGAAATTCAAGAGATTCAAGATCATTATGCTTCAGGTCAGCTAACGCGTCTTCAAGCCAAAGAAATGCGTGACAACGTAAGCTTAATGATGATCGACGTCGAGGACCACGTTTAAGCTTATTCATGGCTTCACTGGATGAAATAAAAGCACAGCTTGCTTCCGTTCCTGCGCTTCCTGGGGTTTACCTCTGGAAAGATAAAGACGGAATGGTGATTTATGTGGGGAAAGCTAAACAGCTTAGAGCTCGCATGCGTCAATATGTAAACTACCAAGATTCTCGTGTGAAAATTCCTCTCTTGGTTTCTCAGATTGATTCATTTGAATATGTGGTCACGGATAACGAGCACGAAAGCCTTGTTTTAGAGAAAAACCTGATCAAGCAATACTCTCCTTATTTTAATGCGGATTTTAAAGATGATAAAAGCTATCCTTTTATCGCCTTAACCAAGGGGGATGTGTTTCCAGCTATTAAATATACGCGCGAGGCTCATAAGCCGACTACGCGTTATTTTGGTCCGTATACTGATAGCAGGGCAGCAAGAAATTTAATCGACATCGTTCGAAAAATCATTCCCTTATGCACGTATTCGTGTGCAGAATGGCGCCGCTTAAATCGACAGTTACAGGATGTTGCTTATGAGGATGTTGCATTTGATGCAAGACCTTGTTTTGACGCTCATATTGGCTTAGGTCCTGGGATTTGTTGTGGTCGTATTAGCCCTGATAAGTACCGAGAACATGTAAAAAAAATTGAGAGATTTTTGTTGGGTGAGCGAAAAGAGTTTTTAGAAGAGCTCTATGAAGAAATGTCTTCCGCTGCTGAGGCGCTTGATTTTGAAAAAGCAGCTCGAATCAAAAAAAATATTGAAACCATTGAATCTCTTGAAGATAAGCAGCATGCTGTTTCTTCGAGACGTCTTAATGCGGATGTTGTTGGCGTCTATCGTGAAGAAACCATTGCAGGAATTACTGTGCTGATTGTTCGTGAGGGAAGTGTAATAAACAGCAACGAGTTTATTTTCAATAAAGGCAACGATGTTCCTTCTGATGAATTACTTCGTATGTTTTTACTTCGTTATTACGATTCAACTTCATCCATTCCTCACGAACTCATCATTGGTGAAATGCCAGAAGATTATGAGGTGCTTGAAGAGTGGCTCACTACGAAGCTCGAGAGTGCTCATGGTGCACAGGTGCATTTTACGGTTCCGCAACGTGGTGAAAAAAATGCTCTATTAGCTCTTGCTCAAAAAAATGCTCGTCATGCTTTGTTGCGTTATAAGGCACGAAGCAGCTATGACGATAAGCGTATCAATGCTGCTTTATTGCAACTTGAGAGCGCATTGGCTCTTGAACATCCACCCTATCGAATTGAATGCTTCGATGTTTCAACCATTCACGGCAAGCATTCGGTTGCATCAATGGTTGTTTTCACGAATGGACGGCCTGATAAGGCGCAGTATCGACGTTTTAAAATTCGCATGCAAACCGATGAAGCAAATGACTTTGCCATGATGCGCGAAGTGTTCGATAGGCGCTACAACGCTCAAAAAATGAAAGATAGTCAGTTTGCTCAAAAGCCTGATTTGATTATTGTTGATGGGGGTAAACCCCAACTTACGGCAGCTCTTTGCCAACTTAAAGATTTAGGAGTGGACGATATTCCTGTTTGTGGCCTTGCTAAACGCGACGAGGAACTGTTTGTTCCTTGGCAGGAGAGCGGTCCGGTGGTTTTGCCGAGTGGCTCTCCTAGTTTGTATCTTGTTAAACAGGTGCGAGATGAAGCCCATCGTTTTGCAATTACCTTTCACCGTGAACTCAGGCGTAAAGCAATGACTACGAGCATTCTAGATGAAGTGGTTGGACTTGGTCCAAAACGAAAAAAGAAGCTACTTAAAGCTGCTGGTAACTTTACTGAGTTAAGAAAGATGTCGCTTGAGCAAATCAAAAAATTGGGCGTTTTGCCTGATGCGGTTGCTGAAGATTTGTTTACCCTATTAAGGCAGTATAATGAAAACAAGAATAATCCTATAGAAGGAAACGATTTGCATGAGTGATTCTCCTATTGAAGAAAAGCTTGCGACTGGCACGGTTGAAGCAGGAGGCCATCCTGGTCCTGATGTCGTTATTATCACGGGAATGAGCGGTGCCGGAAGAACTGAAGCGATGCACACGTTTGAGGACTTGGGCTATTTTTGCATTGATAATCTTCCTCCTTCTCTCATTATGAATATGGTTAGTTTGGCAAGCTTGCCAGGCCAGAATGATTTTGGGCGTAGGCTTGCTATTGTTTGTGATGCGCGAAATCGTGAGTATTTCAAACAGCTTGTTGGAGAGCTTCATAATCTTAAAACTGCAGGCGTAACGTATAAAATTATTTTTCTTGATGCATCGGATGAGTCGCTTGTTGCACGCTACAAAGCATCCCGCAGACGTCACCCGTTATGTGTCAATAATGCTCTCACAATTTCTCAGGCAATTCAGCATGAACGCAGTCTCACACACGAACTTAAAGATATTGCGGATTCCTATATTGATACTACACACATGAATCCTCGTAAATTACGCGAAGAATTGCGCTCGTTGTACTCAAAAGAAACCGATAAAGATGGCATGAATGTTGTTGTATATTCCTTTGGTTTTAAGCATGGCGCACCAACGGATGCCGATATCGTAATCGATGTTCGCTTTTTGCCGAATCCTTTCTATATTCCTGAGCTCCGTGGGCTTACAGGTCTTGATAAGCCTGTTCGTGACTATGTGCTAGAAAATAAAGAAACGAAGAAGTTTCTTATTGCTTGGGAGAACCTTCTCAATTGCGTTATGCCTGGTTATGTAGCTGAAGGTAAGCAGCATCTTGCTATTGGTGTTGGATGTACGGGGGGTCAGCATAGAAGTGTTGCTTTGGCAGAAAAAACTGCCGAGCTTCTTAAGGGTCAAGAATACAATGTTACGGTTGCCCACCGTGACATTGCTTTGGCAGACACTTCAAAGGTGGCAACCAAATGATCAAGCCTCCTTTTACCCATGACCCAGCGCTAACTGAACGATTTCAGGCGGTATCGGTTGACCTAACCCAAGATCATATAGATTACAGCTCTCTAAAAGCAGTTGTTATTGGTGGTGGAACGGGTGCTCCGGTTTCCATTCGAACACTCTTGAAAATGGGGGTTCAAACATCTGCAGTTGTTGCTATGGCAGACGACGGAGGATCGACAGGAATTCTTCGTGAAGAAGCTCATGTAACGCCGCCAGGTGATATTCGAAAATGCTTAGCTGCCTTTGCGAAAGATCCTAATGATCCACTCACGAAGGCATTTAAATATCGTTTTGAATTTGCTCGTAACCACACCTTGGGCAACCTTATGCTCTCAGCTCTAGAAAATGCCACGGGTTCTTTTCCTGAGGCAATTAAAATATGCGGTCGTTTGCTCGATGCGCAGGGACATGTGTATCCTTCTACGCTTAACAATATTACTCTCTGCGCCAAAACCAAAGATGGAATGATTTTGAAAGGGCAGGCCAATGCCTGCAAATCACCAACGGCGCTTGATGTTGTTTGGTTAGAATCGCCCGAGCAGTGCATGCCTTATATGGAAGCCTTGCGAGCTATTCGTGATGCTGATTTGATTGTGTTAGGGCCTGGATCGCTCTTTACTTCCATTATTCCTAATCTGCTTGTTCCAGGGATTATTGACGCCATTTCGCAGTCTCGGGCTAAAACACTTTTTGTTTGCAGTTTAGCAGATCAGCAAGGGGAAACATGGGGCTTAAGTGCCCTTGAGCATGTTCAGGCACTTTTGAAACATGGTATGGCTGGCATCTTGGATTACGTGCTTATTCATACCGTTTCAAAACCTTCCAGTGCTCGTTTTGCAACGGGTTCGTTTGAGGCTATTGCAGGTCAAGGCGCACTTAATACACGCTATTCAGAAGAGCGAAAAGGCACTCCACTGAAATCAAAAATTCAAAGCGTGAAGGTAACACAAGAAGATATTAACCAAATTCAGCGGCAGGGTATTGTTGTTTTGCTTCGTAATATGGTTGACCCTCTTCGCCCAACGTGGCATGATCCCGAAGCTCTTGCACAAGCTTTTGCGGGGGTGTTTAAGCTGTGTCTTTCACAACCGAAGTAAAAGAAGAGCTTTCTCGCGTTGAACCTGTATGTTCTCACTGTATAGGAGCTACGCTTGCTGCGTTAATTCGTATCGAAGGAACACTTCTTTTAAGCGGAATGGGGCAGTATCGTCTCGAGGTTGCTACTGATGCTCCCGTTGTGGCTCGTTTTGTTATCAAGGCGCTTCATGAAATTTTTGGCTTAAAAACTGACTTAACAATGCGCAGAAGTGTTCTTCATAAAACACCTAACTGGCTCATTGAAGTTCCAAGCCAAAAGGGGCTCAATGCTGCACTTCGCGTATTGGGCATACTTGATAAAGAGGGGCATTTAGAGCGTGGCGTAAGTAAAGATTTGGTTAAGAAACGCTGTTGTTCCGCTGCTTATTTGCGTGGTGTATTTTTAGGAAGCGGCTTTATTGCTAACCCTAAAGGCGATTTCCACTTCGAAATAACCGTTGAAACTCAAACAATGGCAAATGATGTCGTTGAGCTAATGGCTTCAGCGGGTATTGTCGCTAAAGTTACTGAACGACGAAACTCATTTACTATTTATCTTAAGAGCGGTTCTGCTATTTCGTCATTTTTGGCACTGGTAGGAGCGCATCAATGCGCGCTTAAAATGGAAAATGAGCGTGTGCTCAAGAGTGTGCGCAACGACGTGAATAGGCGTGTTAATGCAGAAATTGCCAATCAAGCGAAAACCGCTCAAGCTTCCATAGGGCAAATTAAAACGATACGTCATGTCTTGGAGCATCATGACATCAAAACACTTCCCAAAGCGCTGCAGGATTATATTCGATTGCGTGTGAGCTACCCTGATGCCTCACTGAAGGAACTAGGAGAAATGGCGAATCCTCCGTTGTCTAAGTCGGCAATTTATCATCGTGTTCGTAGGTTGGAACAGATAGAAAAAGAACTACCACACACAAAGAAGTCTTAGTATATTTCACAGTAGTGGTATCATGAATCAAGATGCGAATTTGTGTGCTTACGTACGCAGTTCAGTAATAAACTTTTCACGAAAGGGGAAATGTATGGCAACCAAGGTTGGTATCAATGGCTTCGGCCGTATTGGCCGACTTGTTTTTCGAGCAATGGAGAAGGATCCTGATCTCGAGGTCGTAGCCATTAATGATCCTGGCGATATTAACGCCTTGGCTCACCTGCTTAAGTACGACTCTATTCATGGTCGAGTTTATGACTCGGTAGTTGTTGATGGTGATTATGTAGTAGTTGATGGACGCAAAGTTCGTGTTCTAAGCGATCGTAATCCTAATAATCTCCCCTGGGGTGATCTTGGTGTAGAAATTGTTGTTGAGTCAACGGGCTTCTTTACCGATGCAAATGACGCTCATGCACATATTGATGCAGGCGCAAAGAAGGTTATCATTTCTGCTCCTGCAAAAAACGAAGATATCACCATTGTTATGGGCGTAAACGACGACAAATATGATCCAGAGAAGCATCATATTATTTCTAATGCTTCTTGTACCACTAACTGTCTCGCTCCTTTCGCAAAGGTTTTGCTTGATACTTTTGGCATTAAGCGTGGTTTTATGAACACTATCCACTCTTATACCAACGACCAGAAAATTCTCGACTTGCCACATAAAGACTTGCGCCGCGCGCGTGCTGCAGCTCTTTCCATGATTCCAACTACTACAGGTGCTGCTCGTGCTGTTGCTTTAGTCCTTCCAGAACTTAAGGGCAAACTTGATGGCTTTGCAACTCGCGTGCCAACCCCAGATGGTTCTATGGTTGATCTTACCGTTGAGCTTGAGAAATCCGTAACGATAGATGAGGTTAACGCTGCAATCAAAGCTGCATCTGAAGGTCCTCTTAAGGGAATCCTTGCCTATGTTGAAGATCCTATTGTTTCTTCTGACATTATTGGTGATGATCATTCCTCGTTGTTTGATAGTAAGCTCACTATGGTTCTCGGTGGCGAGGGCAACTTTGTCAAGTGTGTTTCTTGGTATGATAATGAATGGGGTTATTCTAACCGCGTTAAGGACCTGGCAAAGATCTTGCTTTAATTGGGTACTTAGTTAGGTTGCAACGATCACTTCTAAAAGAAACAAAAGGGAGCATCTCGTTCGAGGGCTCCCTTTTTAGGTGTTGAAAGGTTTTTCATGAGTTCAATTAAAACGTATACCGATGCAGATGTTAAAGGGAAACACGTACTTGTTCGTGTTGACTTCAATGTGCCTTTGAATGGAGAATCTGTTACGGATGACACGCGCATTAAGGCTGCGCTTCCTACTATTAACTACCTTATTGATGAGGGTGCAAAAATAATTCTTTGCAGTCATCTTGGACGTCCGGAGGGTATTGGATACGAAAAAGACTTTTCGCTTAAGCCTGTTGCGCAATACCTTCCTACGGTCGTAAATACTCCTGTTTTCTTTTCCGAAGATACGGTTGGAGAAAAAGCCCATGCAGCGGTTGACGCTCTTTCGGATGGCGAAATCGTCTTGCTTGAAAATCTCCGTTTCGACAAACGTGAAAAAAAGAATGATCCAGAATTTGCAAAAGAATTAGCTTCCTTGGCTGATCTTTACATTAACGATGCTTTTGGTGCTGCTCACCGTGCTCATGCTTCTACTGCCGGCGTTGCATCATATCTTCCTTCCTATGCTGGCGCTTTAATGGCTAAGGAAGTAACCACATTAACCTCAATGCTCGATAACCCTAAGCGTCCTTTTGTTGCCATCTTGGGCGGATCTAAGGTTTCAGACAAGGTTGCTGTTATCGATGCGCTTATTGATAAGTGCGACACTCTCATCATTGGTGGAGGTATGTGTTTTACCTTCTTGGTCGCTCAGGGGTACAAAGTAGGTACTTCTCTAATGGAAGAAGAATGGGTTGATCGAGCTGCCCAGATGCTTGACAAGGCGGAAAAAGCGGGCGTTTCAATTCTTCTGCCTTCTGATGTTGTTTGTGCTGATACTTTCGCTAATGATGCCAATACAGTAACCTGCTCCGTTTCTGAGATTCCTGAAGATATGATGGGTTTGGACATTGGCCCTGAGACCACTGAGTTTTATGCTCATGCTATTGCTGGCGCAAAAACGGTATTCTGGAATGGACCTATGGGTGTTTTTGAAATGTCTTCTTTTGAAGCTGGCACTAAAGGGGTTGCAATGGCGGTAGCATCAAATAAAGAAGCAGAAACCATCATTGGTGGTGGCGACAGTGTTGCTGCCGTGAATAAGTTCAATCTTGGCGATCAGATGACTTTCATTTCCACGGGTGGCGGTGCTTCTATGGAACTCGTTCAGGGGGAAGCACTTCCTGGAGTTGAAGCTCTTAAATAGGAGGAAACTATGCGTACGTATATGATGGCTGGCAATTGGAAAATGAACAAAACGCTTCCTGAGGCGGTTGCTCTTTCTCAACAGCTTTGTAATTTGTATAACCGCAAGTGGAACAACGTAGATATTGTTTTATGCCCACCTTCAATTGATTTAAAGGCGGTTTATACTGTCCTTGATTTCGATAAAACCGACATTTCTCTTGGTGCACAAAATGTTCACTGGGAATCTTCAGGTGCCTATACGGGAGAGATTTCTATTCCTATGATCAAGGAAGTTGGTTGCGAATATTGCATTGTTGGCCATTCGGAGCGTCGTGAGATGTTTGCCGAAACCGACGAGGCAGTTAATCGTAAAGTGAAGGCTCTTGTTGCTTCGTCTATTACTCCGATTGTTTGTGTAGGAGAATCTCTTCATTTGCGCGATTCAGGGGAGTATAAGGAGTTTGTTTGTGCTCAGGTAAGGGCTGCTCTTGCTGGTCTTGATGAGCTCGAGATGAAGAGTATCGTATTTGCCTATGAACCAATTTGGGCAATTGGAACAGGCAGAACAGCAACACCTGAACAGGCTCAAGAAGTATGTGCTGCCATTCGTTCTACTATTGCTGAGCTCTTTAATACTGAAATAGCTGGTGCTACTCGCGTTCTTTATGGCGGTTCTATGAACCCAGGAAACGTTGACTCGCTTTTAGCTCAGGCAGATATCGATGGTGGCCTTATTGGTGGTGCTGCTTTGAAAGCGGACACCTTCAAACAGCTTATCGAGGCTGCTCATGTAGCTCAATAATATATTAGGCAATTAAGGAATTAAGAATGAGTAACACTTCTCAATCAGAACTTACCCTTCCTGCAGCATTGATTATTATGGATGGATTTGGCCTTGCTGATGCTGGTTCTGGCAATGCAATCGATTTGGCAAGTACCCCTTGTTTGGATGAGGTTTTTGCTACCTGCTTTAAAACAACGCTTGATGCCTCGGGGAATCCTGTAGGGTTACCAAAAGGACAGATGGGCAATTCTGAGGTTGGTCACTTAAACATCGGTGCAGGTCGTACGGTGTTTCAGGAGCTTTCACGCATTGATAATGCCTGCGCAGATAAATCTCTCTACGAAAATGAAGTTTTAGTTAACACCTTTTCGTACGTTCGCGAGAATAACTCAACGCTTCATTTGATGGGCTTATTGAGTGATGGAGGAGTTCACTCCAACAATGAACATCTTTATTCATTGTTGGATATGGCATGCGAGTTGGGCGTTTCTTCAATTCGTGTTCACTGCTTCATGGATGGTCGAGACGTTCCACCTCGCAGTGGCAAGAAGTATCTTGCTGAGCTCGAAGAAAAAATCCTTCAATTACCAAAGAATGTTGATTGTAAAATTGGTGTTGTATCTGGTCGTTATTATGCGATGGATCGCGACAATCGTTGGGAACGTATTCAGAAGGCCTGGAACGCTATCTGGTTAGGCGAGGGAGCTTGTGATGCTTCGGTCCAAGATATGATGAGTGATTCTTATAATCGTGATGTTACCGACGAATTTATTGAACCCGTTTGTTTTTCGTATGAGGGGGTAAAAGAAGGGGACGCGTTTGTCTTCTTTAATTTCCGTCCCGATAGAGCACGAGAAATTTCTCGAGCTCTGTGCGATGAAAGCTTTGATAAGTTCGAGCGAGAACATTGAGTAAAGCCACGCTTTGTTTGCTTAACAGAATACGATCCAACTATTCCCGCTGAAATTGCTTTTCCTAAGGAATGTCCGGAAAATGTTCTGGCTGACGTTTTGGCTGATGAGGGTCTTAAGCAGTATCATATTGCAGAAACGGAAAAGTATGCTCATGTTACCTTCTTCTTGAATGGTGGAATAGAAGCTCCCAAGAAAAACGAAACGAGAGTTTTAATTCCTTCTCCAAAAGTTGCCACCTATGATCTTCAGCCCGAAATGAGTGAGCCTGAGGTTGCGCAAACTTTGCATGATGCAATTATGGCTGATGAAGCAGATGTCTATATCGTTAACTTTGCTAATTGTGACATGGTAGGTCATACAGGAGTTGTTAAGGCGGCTAAGGCAGCTGTAGAGGCCGTTGATTCTGGTGTTGCAAGCGTTCTTTCTGCATTAAAAGAAAAGGGCGGTGTAGCCCTACTTACTGCCGATCACGGCAATGCAGATTGTATGATTGCTGAAGATGGTACGCCTTTTACAGCGCATACTACCGCCCCTGTTCCGTTAGTGTTGATTAACTACTCCGATAAAGACTTAGCTTTAAAAGACAAGCATGGTTCTCTGTCCAATATTTCACCTACACTTTTGGAAATGATTGGCATTAAAGCTCCAAAAGAAATGACTGCAGAATCACTTCTTGTCAAGGCGTAGGAACTTTGGCATAATGATGTGTTTGTATGGCAGTATGTATGTTAGGAAGAAACTTTGTCTGTTGTAGCTATCATATTTAGTATCTTGTTGGTTATTTCTGGTGTTGGTCTTGTGATCTTCGTCCTTATGCACTCAGGTAAAGGTACGGGTGTTTCAGATATGATCGCAAGCTCTATGTACAACAATCAACAAGGAATGAGCATCGTTGAGAAAAACCTTACTCGCATCACAATTATTCTTGCAGCAGTATTCTTGGTTTCTTTGATTGTTCTGATGGTTGTGTATCCTCAAGGAACGATTGCTTCTTAAAACTAGTTGACGAGCGCTACTAATCTGGTAGACTTATCAACCGCTGAAGATTTCTTCAGCATAGTAAGGGCGGTTAGCTCAGCGGGAGAGCACTACCTCGACACGGTAGGGGTCACTGGTTCGATCCCAGTACCGCCCACCATGAATATCAGGTCAGAATCTGTGATGGTTCTGACCTTTTTTAATGCAATGTTTAAGCGTGTACAACGTAAGGAATCTCTATGAATATCAATATTTCTCTTCAGCAACTACGCTTTATTATTGAAGTCGTGGAATGTGGTTCCATTAACGCTGCTAGTCAAAATCTCTACATTTCTCAGCCAACACTTTCTTCTTCTATTAAAGATGTTGAGCGTGAGTTGGGGATAGAAATATTCAATCGAACTAATCGAGGAATTACCCTTACGAACGAAGGAACAGAGTTTGTTGGGTATGCGCGTCAGATTCTTGAGCAGGTTAATTTACTTGAGTCTCGTTATACCTCTTCCTTTCACGGTCAAGCAGGAAAGCTATCAGTTTCTTCTCAACATTATGCTTTTAGCGTCAAAGCCTTTGTTGAGCTTGCCGAGGAATGCGATGAGGAGGAATATGAATTTGCTCTTCGTGAAACACGTACCAATGAGATCATTGAAGACGTTAAAAGCTATCGTAGTGAAATTGGAATTTTATATTTAAGCAATTTCAACCGAAAGGTTCTCACCAAAATTTTCAATGACGCAGACTTAGCCTTTACTCCTTTATTTGAAGCAAAACCTCATGTTTTTGTCGGTGAAAACCATCCTTTGAGCTCGTATGAAAAGGTTACTCCGAAGGATTTAGAGGATTATCCTCGTTATTCTTTTGAGCAGGGTAGTAATAACTCGTTTTTCTATTCTGAGGAGCCACTGGGACAATTACCTCATCGGCAAGAAATAACCTATTCAGATCGTGGCACTCTCACAAACCTTTTAACCAATCACAATGGCTTTACTATCTCGACGGGTGTTTTGTCTGATGAAATGAACGAAGGTATCGTGGCAATTCCGCTTGAAGCGGATGAGACCATGACGGTTGGTTATTTGAGTCATGCTCATCTTGAATTCAGTGATTTAGCTCAGCGTTATATAAAAAAGCTACGTGAGGTTATTAGTGCAAACCCTACCGTTAGTACCTACTTTGAGCCAGAACCTACTCCTGAGACGGAGTAGGTTCTTGTTGGGTGCTTGGGAGGCAAGAATAAGCGCGCTAATAAGTGAGGCTAATTCGAGAAAGCTTTCAGGCTTTTATTCCATGACTACAGAGCGCACTCATGGTTGTAGGAGCGCACAAACTCAAACATTTTGAGTTTGGTACCCACACCGTAATCTATGTTTCAAGAGCCTAGTTTGCCTATAGTTGTTTACTGGGTCTTTAGAGTTGCTCAGTGAAGCCCATCGTCTGGTTCTACATGAACGAGGATATCTTTTGCTTCAGGGAAGGCATCATTGATCTGTTTCTCTATTTCATCAGATAGCGCATGCGATTCGAGTACGGTCATGTTGGGATCAACTAAGATATGAAGATCGACATATACCTCATCAGTTGTTCCTCGTGAGCGGATCATGTGAGGTTTTCTTACACCCGGAATGGCACTTACAATTTCGCTAATTCTCTCTTCTGGAAGACGCGATTTATCAGATAGGGTTTGTAGGCCAGTTTTGAATACGTCAAAAGCGGTGAGTAAAATAGCTACCATAACGATAAGAGCCATGATAGCATCAGCCATGGCAATTCCGAATTGGATCAAGATGAGACCAATAATAACGCCAATAGATACAAGGGCATCGGAAAGGGTATGTCTAGAGTCAGCTACCAGTATTTCGCTGTTGAGTTCTCTTCCGCATTTAGATTCGTAGCGAGAAACTGAAATATTTATGAACAGCGTAATAATCATTACTGCAAAAGAGATAGGTGTAACAGTGGCATTGAACTCTTGATTGACAAGAGATGTAACGGCGCTTGAGCCTACTTCTGCAGCTGCAACAAGTAAGAAGATTCCAATGACGAGACTGGCGTATGTTTCAAACTTAAAGTGTCCGTAGGGATGGTCGCGATCGGCAGGTTTCGTTGCGAGTGAAATGCCGATAAGACCAACCACATTTCCTGCGGAGTCAAATACGGAATGAATACCATCAGCTTGCATTGAGGTAGAACCCGAAATAACACCATAGATGTATTTTGCTAAAGCTACCCCTAGGTTCAAAAACAGAACAATCCAAAGAACACGCTTAACCTGAACAGTTCGTTTGGTTTGCATATTTTTTGTAGCTAGCATAGATATCATCCTAGTTATAATCGGTGAACTTTTGTACTACATATAAGAAAAGAGCCCCCGAGGGGACTCTTATAGTTTTAACTGGTGTCGGAGGCGGGATTTGAACCCGCACACCCGTTAAGTGGGCACTAGCACCTCAAGCTAGCGTGTCTGCCGTTCCACCACTCCGACG
>OLPR01000286.1_pt1 | contig 47437 bp, 37 predicted proteins | sample 1672761 | NCBI WGS metagenome assembly OLPR01 (sample SAMEA3136721, study PRJEB25190) | human gut metagenome | biome: human gut; feature: human-associated habitat; material: faeces | place: Austria | collected 2013 | reverse complement strand
TCGTCGCCATGGATCACGACCTTTCAATGGCGAAAGCTGCTGCCGGAGCTCGATCAGCTGGGCTGTCTTACGGTGGCGGTGGATCTTCCGGGCTTCGGCTCCAGCGATTGCGGAGGCCGGATTCCGCAGGACGCGAACACGCGCGCGAACATCGTATGGGGCATTCTCGATTCGGTGGATTCGGAAATGGACGCGCCGATGTCGCTGTGGCATCTGGCGGGCCATGGAAGCGTGTGCGGAACGATTCTGAAAATGGCGTCGCTGTATCCGGATTCGACCAAATCGATGATTCTGATTTCCCCGCTGTTTACGATGCGCCCCGAGAGTCGCGAGGCCGCCGCACGCTGGTTCGACGCGACCATCTCCTCGAAGGAGCGCTTCCGCGCGTTCATGCACGCCTACGCCGGATATCCGCTGGACGATTACATTCTCGACCGCATGCGCCGTCCGCTGCTGCGCCCCGGCGCGCGGGAGAGCTTTGCGCGCATGCTGCGGCGGTCGATGGCTCCGCCGGAGGAGACGCCTTCCTTCTGTCCCACGCTGGCGCTCTGGGGCGGACGCGATCAGTGGATGGATTCCGCCGCGCAGGCGCGCGTCCATCGCCTGCTGCCCGAGGCCGAGAGCCACATTCTGAAATCTGCCGGTCATTTCCCCATGGAGACCCACAGCCGCGCGCTGCGCGATTACCTGCGCGGCTGGCTGAAATTCAACGATTGATTCGCAAAGGGCGGAACGTTGTTCCCCCTTTTTTATTATACGGCGCGCGATTCATAATATATCCGTTGACACGGCGCGAAAACGAACGTACAATAGGAACAGATCATTTTCCCACGGAGGAATGGACATGCCGAAGCTGGAGCCTTATTCCAAAAAACTGACCTACAGCTATGCGCTGGGCGCGTTTCCGTCGCTGGCGCTGCTGGAATCCCGGCCCGACCGCGCGGTGCGGCTGCTGCTGCATCCAGACGGGCAGGAAAACGACGGCGTGCGCAAGCTCCGGGCGCGCTGCGCCGAGCTGGGCGTGCGCGAGGAGATGGCCGACCGCGTGCTGCGGCGGGAATCCAAAAAGAACAACTGCTTTGCGGCCATCGCCTTTGAAAAATACACGGACGCGCTGGACATGGAGAAAAACCACGCGGTGCTCTGCCAAATTTCCGACGGCGGCAACCTGGGCACGGCGCTGCGGTCTCTGCTGGGCTTCGGCATACGGGACGTGGCGGTGATTCGCCCCTGCGTGGACGTGTTCGACCCCCACGTGCTGCGCTCCAGCATGGGTGCGTTTTTCAAAATGCGGGTGGCGGTGTTCGAAAATTTCGCGGAATACCGGGAAAAGTGCGGACAGCGGGCCCTGTATCCCTTCATGCTGGACGGGGCGATCACCCTGCCGGAAGCGGTGGCCCGGAAACAGGAGCCTTACAGCCTGATCTTCGGCAACGAGGCCACGGGGCTGCCCCCGGAATTTGCAAAAATCGGTCAGAGCGTATTCATTCCCCAGTCCAGGGAGATTGATTCCCTGAATTTGGGGGTATCGGTATCCATCGGAGCGTATGCATTTACGAACGGAGGAAAGAGCAATGGATAAGAAATTTCGCGTAGGTATCGTGGGCTGCGGCGGCATCAGCAACGCCCACATTCCGGTACTGATGGCCATGGACAACATCGAAATTCGCGCCGTATGCGACCTTCGGCCCGAGCGGGCGCAGGCGGCGGCTCAGCGCACCGGGGCGGAAATCTGCCCGGATTTTGACAGCCTCATCGCCCGGGAGGACATCGACGTGGTGCACGTGCTGACCCCCCATTATCTCCACGCGCCCATGGCCATCGCGGCCCTGAAGGCGGGAAAGAACGTACTGACTGAAAAGCCCATGGCCATCGACACCCAGGCCGCCCGGGAGATGATCCGCGTATCCCGCCAGTGCAATGCCCGGCTGGGCGTGATTTTCCAGAACCGGTATAATCCCGCCAGCAAAAAGCTGAAGGAACTGGTGGCCTCCGGCGTGGGCGGGAAGTTCCTGGGGGCGCGGGCCAGCGTCTGCTGGCACAGGGAAAAGCCCTATTACGTGGAAAGCGGCTGGCGGGGATCCATGACCACCGAGGGCGGCGGCACGCTGATTAACCAGTCCATTCACACGCTGGACCTTCTGACGTACATTGCCGGGCAGCCCATTGTGCGGGTGCGGGGGCATGTATCCACGGACCGGATGGAGGACGTGATCGACGTGGAGACCGCCTGCCACGCCCTGGCGGAATATGCCGACGGAACCAGCTGCGTCTTCCACGTGACCAATGATTACGTCATCGACGCGCCCATCCAGCTGGAAATGACCTGCGAGAAGAAGCGCTGGCAGATCGTGGGCGACAAGCTGTACGACGTGACGGACGGATACCAGCTGATTTTGGACGGCGCTGCGCCTACCGTGGGCGACAAGGCCTACTGGGGCGCGGGCCACGCGGCGGAGCTGGCGGATTATTACGACTGCCTGGCCACCGGGCGGCACTTCATGCTGGAGGACGAGGCGGCCTATCCGGCGCTGAATCTGGTGAAGGCGGTGCAGGAATCCTCCCGGACGGGGGACTGGGTGGCCCTGGACGACATAAAGGAGATCTGAAAAAATGGACGTGCGGAAACAGGTTTGCGCGGTAATCGAGGATGTACTGGCGGCGGAAAAGCCCCATTTTAATCCGGTGAAGCTGCTGGCGGTGGGCTGCTCTTCCAGCGAAATCGTGGGGGGCAGCATCGGCCACGATTCCACCTATCAGGTGGGCGAAGAAGTGGCCCAGGCGATTCTGGACAAGGCGGCGGAACACGGCTTCGACGCGGCGTTCCAGTGCTGCGAACACCTGAATCGCGCCATTGTCATCGAGCAGGAAGCTGCCGAAAAGTATGGTTATGAACAGGTGAACGCCGTGCCGCAGCCCCATGCGGGCGGCAGCTGGGCAACCAACTGCTGGCAGGCGTTTGAACATCCGGTTCTGGTGGAGGAAGTGCGTGCCGCTGCCGGAATTGATATCGGCGGTACGCTGATTGGCATGCACTTAAAGCGCGTGGCCGTGCCGGTGCGCCTGACCATCAAGCAGATCGGCGCTGCGCCCATCATCTGCGCCCGCACCCGCCCCAAATACATCGGCGGCAGCCGCGCCGTTTACCAGGAGATGTGAACCATGCTGACACAGGAACAACTGACAATGATGGCCGAAAATGTGGCCCGCATCCGTGAAAATATGGCTGCCGCTGCGCGTGAAGCCGGCCGCGACCCGGCAGATATTCTGCTGTGCGCCGCCTGCAAGACCCGCACCGTGGAAGAGGTGATTGCCAGCGCCGTTCTGCCCATTGACCTGTTTGGCGAAAACCATGTGCAGGAACTGGTGGAAAAGACCGACGCCAACGCTTATTGCGGTAAGCCGGGGCATTTTATCGGCCATTTGCAGACCAACAAGGTCAACAAAGTGGTGGGCCGTGCTGCTTTGATTGAAAGCGTGGACAGCGAGCACCTGCTGCAAAAGGTGGAGCGCGCCGCTGCTGCTGCAAACCTGACCCAGGAAATTTTGATCGAGATCAACATCGGCGGGGAAGAGAGCAAGTCTGGCGTTTCTGCCGAAAGCTTGTGGCCCCTGCTGGATATGGCAGCCGCACAGCCGCATATCCGCCTGCGCGGCCTGATGGCCATCCCGCCGGCAGCTGCAACCCCGGATGAGACCCGCGCGTTCTTTGCCCAAATGCGGGAACTGCTGGCAAAAGCTGCTGACCGCCATTATGAGAACGCCAAAATGGATATCCTTTCCATGGGCATGAGCGGGGATTACCCCGATGCCATCCGCGAGGGTGCCACCATTGTGCGCATCGGCACCGCCATTTACGGCGCACGCGATTACAGCAAAAAGGCATAAGGCATTCCAGGAACCCATACCTGCACGTTGACAGCTGCAAGGTGAGTAGGTAAAGCAACAGCCCGGAACCACCGCAAATGCAGGCGGCAGTTCCGGGCTGTTTTGTTAAGCGGTGGTGGGGGCGTGGGCCTCAAAAGTCTCCACCGGAGACTTTTGTGCGCGGCTTAGCTGTGCCGCCCTGTTCGACCCCCGTGACTATACCCAAAAAAGACCCCAAAAAGCTCTGCGCCTTTTGGGGTTTTATATCAGTGCCGGTGGTGGGGGTCGAACCCACACGGTGTCACCACCAACGGATTTTGAGTCGGCCCAAGTGAGAAGAACTTGGTGGATTTTTTAGGAATTTCAAGGAACTTATTTCCTGCCTTTTTTTAGTGAAAAAGCACCCATCCACGATATAATTTTTGATTTTCGGACGTACTTACGATTGGAAATCTGGCAGACCAACGTAGTTGAGAAATCATTCTCGCTTTGTGGACAATCTTTCAAAAATGCCAGACAAAAAAACAACGCATTCGGAAAGTAGAGGCACATAAAAAACGGCAGTACCCAATAGCGGACATTTTTTTACTATCTAACGGTTTGGCGACCCGCTATTATTTAAGAAATGCCATTCTGCCACTATGTCACATCATATCAACCATCCAAGGGGAAACTATATCTTTTTATAGGAATAGGGCGCGGCGCGTTCCTCTCCCCCACACCCCCTCTCCAGCTGGCTGAAGAAACAGCCAACTGAAAAAGAGAATATCGGCTCTTATAAGCATCTTACCTGTCCACAGGCAAGGTGCTTTTTTAATTTCAAAAATCGGAGGTTATCATGGGTAAATATCAGAAAAACATCGAAGCGGCAAGGCGCATCAGCGTAATGCAGTATCTCGAAACCTACCACCCCGGCGAACTGGTTCGCAAAACGGACAAGGAGTATTGCACCAAGACGCACAGCAGCCTTGTTATCACGCCCGCAAATGGGCTGTTTCACTGGTTTTCGCAGAGCAAGGGTGGCAACAATGCACTCGACTATCTGGTAAAGGTCGAGGGCATGGATTTTGTCTCAGCGGTACGGTTGCTGAACGAAATGACACCGATGCCGGTCTCTGTTCAGACGGCTAAGGCAGCACCTGTGCAGCAGCAGACATCCCGCCCCTTTGTGCTGCCGCCTGCGGACAGGAACGCCGAAGCTGCAACGGCCTATCTGATGCACCGTGGCATCAGCCCGAAAGTGCTGCGCTACTGTGTGGGTAGTGGAATCCTATACCAAACTACGCGCGGCAACTACCGCAACTGCGTTTTTGTGGGCAAAGATGAAAACGGCGTACCGCGCTCTGCTTTTCAGCGCGGCTGTCAAGGCAGCTTTCGCGGAGATGTCGCGGGCAGCCAAAAACAGTATGGCTTTCTGATTCCCGCCGAATCGGAAACCTGCGATACCGTAGAGATCTACGAAGCCCCTATTGATGCCATGTCCGGCGCAACACTGCGGCAGTACAAACATGATTCCCCGTGGCGCAGCGTCCACTACTTGGCGCTGGGCGGGTTGAACCATCAGCCGATTGACTACTTCTTGCAGCAGCATCCCGAAGTAAAGCGCGCGTCGCTTTGCTTTGACCGTGACGACCCCGGACGAAACTTCACAAAAATTGTTGCGAAACAGCTTGCAGAACGCGGATATATCGTACAGGACGCGCCCCCGGCCATAGGCAAGGATTATAACGACTATCTGCTGGCGGCTCGTAGACTTATCAGCATGGAACGGTAAAGGAGCGGAACATGAAAACTATTGCAGTTGCAAACCAAAAAGGCGGTGTGGGTAAAACGACCACCACCGTAAACCTCGGCACAGCACTTGCGGCTATGGGCTACAAGGTGCTGTTGGTGGACGCCGACCCGCAGGGCGATTTGAGCAGCTATCTCGGCTATGAGGGAACCGAAAACGGCGCAACAATCAGCGACCTAATGGAATCTGTTATCAAGGATGAAAAGCCGCCAGAAGTGATAATTCACCATGAAGAAAAGGTAGATTTCATTCCTTCCGACATTGGTCTGTCCGATATGGAAGTGAGCCTTGTAAACGTTATGGCGCACGAGAAAATCATGGAACAGGCACTGGAGCCGTTTAAGGATAAATATGACTACTGCTTGATCGACTGTATGCCCTCGCTGGGCATCATCACCGTGGCATCGCTTGTTGCGGCGGATCGAGTGCTGATTCCTGTGCAGGCACAGCATTTCGCCCTCAAAGGTCTGGTGTCCCTGTTCAAATCCGTCAACCAAGTGAAGCGCCGTATCAATTCCCGGCTGGATATTGACGGCATTGTGCTGACGATGGTGGACAAGCGCACCAACCTATCCAAAGATGTGTGTGCTGCCCTGCGCAGTGCCTACGGTCACGCGCTGAAAATTTACCGTGCAGAAATCCCGGTCAGTACGCGCACAGCAGAAAGCGCTGCCAGTACACATAGCGTGCTGACCTACGATGCCAACGGGCCAGCCAGTATGGCATATAAAGCGCTTGCCAAGGAGGTGACGGAGAATGAGAGAGTACGGCAGCAACATCAATCTGCCCTCGCTCGATAATCTGTTTTCGAGTGAGCAGGAACGGCAGGACGCAAAATTAGAGAAAATCCAAATTTTGCCGCTGACGGAACTGCATCCCTTTCGGAATCACCCTTTTCAAGTCCGTGACGATGACGAAATGGACAAAATGGTGGACAGTGTCAAGGAATACGGTGTCATGACCCCGGCCATTGTCCGCCCCCGGAAAGATGGTGGGTATGAAATTGTAGCGGGCCACCGCCGCTGTCATGCCAGCCAGCGGGCGGGCGTGGAAACTATGCCCTGCATTGTACGGGATATGGACGACGATACTGCTATTATTCTGATGGTGGACAGTAACTGCCAACGAGAGCATATTTTGCCGAGCGAAAAGGCGAAAGCCTATGAAATGAAGTTGGAAGCTATTCGTAGAAAAGCTGGTAGACCGTCAAAAGAAAATTCCCGACAAGTTGTCGGGGATTTTGAAAGCGCCGATTTAGTCGGTCAAGCAAGCGGCGAAAGCGGGCGGCAAGTCCAGCGCTTTATCCGTCTGAACAAACTCACCCCCGAACTTATGAAAATGGTGGATGATGGCAAGCTAAAAACCACTCCCGCCGTAGAACTTAGCTACCTTACCCCCGAAGAACAAGAGGACTTCCTGTCCTATATGGAATCCGAGGGTTGCACACCATCGCTGTCACAGGCGCAAAAGCTCAAAGAAGCCAGCAAGGAAAGCGTACTGACACCAGAAAAAATCCAGCACATTATGGCCGCCAAGCCGCCAAGTGTAAAGCCGCGTGACCCGCAGCTTATGATTCCAGTTGCTAAAGTTGAGCGCTATTTTCCCAAAGGATTTACGAGCGACCAGATGCAGCAGGTTATCGTAAAACTGCTGGAAAACTATGCCCGCGCCCACCAGCACGGCAGCAGATGAGGGGGGACACCGATGACGAGATTATTAGTTGTTGAACCCAGCTACTGCCCTTATCAAGCGGGTTTTTCCAGTGCGGTGACTGCGGTTTCCGAGGTAATCGAGGGTGAAAGCCAAATTCTAAAACCGTTTGGCACACCTCGCATCGGGCTGATATGCAGCAAAGCCCAAAGCCGACTGAAATATAACAGACAGGTCAATGACGAGGGAATTACCGTGCGCGGGCGATTTCTCATCTGCGGGCTAAATGGTGATAAAGTCGTGGGCTTATCCAAAGACCAAGCAGACCGATACAGCCGTCTACTTTTTCTACCGCAAGTCGAAGATATGGCAAGCGGTGAACTGCCCGCCGCAAAGGTACGCCCGCAGGATGAACGCTACGGGAACAAACTATCTTTTTGGGAAAGGTTGGAAAGATAATGGAAGAAAAGACAGATAAAGTAGTCGGCTACATCGAATATCTCGGTGCAGGCGGGATGATCGGTGAAATCGTTCCTTACACAAGCGTGGAAAAATTCAAGGATGAAATTCTGGATTCCTTGGATTGTGGGCGGCCAGTGACACCGGTTGTATTCTCAGATGAACTGGATGAGCCACTCCAATTTGATTCAGACACCTATTTTCCGTGGGGATTTCGCAGCGAAAAGCGAGTGCAAATCCCTTATGAAATCTATCAAACTAACAGGCGAGACCTTGTTTTTATGGAGTATTCTCCTGCGAGGCTCGCTGCCGGAGCAAAGGACTACGAACTCGTGTACAAGGGGCAGATGGAGCGTTGGGAAACGCTGGACAGCATTTATTCACGGCATAATCGGGATGACCGTCCAAACGCCAAAAGTATGCGTTCCGTCTCTGTCAGCGATATTATTGTGACACACAAAGATAACGAGACACACGCTTTTATGTTCAGCCGATTGGGTATAAGCAGGTAGATAACTTGTTGCCGGAACTTGAAAATGCCACACTGTCAAAAGCAGAACAGCACGAGCGATAAGGAGCAGCCTATGGCTAAATACGAAAATATCCGTGCGCTTGCCAAAAAGCAACTGCAAGCCGTAACGGAGAGCAGTGACCGCTGGAAAGCATTTTTGCGGACAGCGGCCATTGCTTATAATTATAGTTTCCCAAACCAGCTTTTGATTCACGAGCAAAGCCCCACCGCCACAGCCGTGGCCGACATAGCTTACTGGAATAATAATGCGGGTCGCTGGGTCAAGCGCGGCGCACACGGTATCGCGGTATTTGACACGCGGGCAAATTCTTCCCGGCTGCGGTATCTGTTTGACATTTCCGATACCATCCCCCGTGCGGAGGTCCCCGACGCGCTGCCGTGGGTCATTACAGACCAGAACTGGCGGCCTGTTTGGGATAAAATCGTAGCGGATAATCACGCTGACAGCATCCAGAGCGCTCTCCTCATGCTCTCTACATCCTGCGTTGCCCAGCGCAGCGCCATGTTCACAACCGCACTGGGAAAAGCCATAGACGGCAGCAGCTTACAGTGGGCCAAGCCGGACGAACAGCGGCAGCTATTTATACAGCTTATCACCCAAAGCTGTCTGTATATGGCCGCGCTGCGGTGCGGCGTGGATACTGCGCGGCTGGATCTGTCTGCCCTTGAGTCCGTGAACCAGTTTGATACAAACCGCATCACTCTGTGTTTGGGCAGCGCTTGCCAACAGGCGGCACGGCCTCTCATGCAGCAGATCGGCAGCATCACGAGAGAAATCGACAGTGTTGCACGCGCCGAAAAAGTCCGCTATTATGGTGACAAACAGGAAGAAACCAATAACACCAAGGAGGTCAACAATGGAGTACATGATGGTGAACGGCTACCAAATCCCGGCGCTGACGCTGAACGAGCCGCCGATGCCGGAGATCGGCAAGTACGGCAGCCTGCGGCGGAAATTCCTGCGAGAGAACGCGCCGATGGTGTTCGACGAGATGCTGCTGGAGGGAACGCTTTACCCGCATCTGGCGGAGATGGACAACGCAGTACACCGGCAAATCGAGCAGACGATGCAGACGCTGATGCAGCAGAGCACCGCCCCGAACCGGCAGACAGACCCGATGGGCTGGACGCAGTGGATGAACGCCTTGCAGAGCCAAGCCGAGGAACTGGCGATGCAGCAGATTTACAGCCTGTAATACAAGAACCCCAAGCGGAGAGCGATACCACGCCCTCCGCTTTTTCTGTACCCATTTCTGATTTGCCGCCGCTGAGCGATGAACTGATTCTAGGCTTGCTGGCGAAAGAATCCTCCAGCCGTACCGACAATGCGGCTATTCTGGAATATTTCAATGAGCATCCCGACCTTGCCGAGCGCAGCGCCTTTTGCAAGCACTGTTACAAGCAAATTTATACATATTTGTTCGTGGATGACCATACCGTTGGTTTTATCCGGCATGATATGTACCTTGAACTTTGGGAGGGCAACTATCTTACCAAAACAGCGCAGGTCAATCTGACATGGGATGCTGTTGCCGCTAAGATTGCTGACCTTATCGAGCAAGGGCGTCTGATGGTTCCCATCAAGGCTACACCCGTGCCGCAGCAGATGGAGCAGCTTACTCTTACTCCCGAAGATTCTGAAAAGGCAGGGCTGCCGAGCCATGAGCAGCAAGCAAAAAATATCGACCTTGCGGCAGAAGCCAAAAAGTGGAACAAGCCCATCATTGACGCATCCGGCAAGTACATTACGGAGCAGGACATTACCGATGCACTGTGCAAAGGCGGCGGGTTTGAAGATAGCAAATTTCGCATTCAGCAATATCTCTCTGCACAGGTACTTCCTATCGAAGAAGATCAAGCCCGCTGGCTGAAAAAAGAATACGGCATCGGCGGCGGCACATGGATCTTCCGTGATGGTGGGCACGGCTTTCTTGACCACATGGGCAAAAATCTTGAAATCACCCGACGTACAGAGGACGGTGAGTATCGCCGCGTTTTGAAGTGGAAAGAGGTTGCCCAGCGCCTGCGGCTTTTGGTTTACAACGACCAGTATCTGACCGATGCCGAAAAAGCCCCCTATCAGGCATGGGCAGCAGAACAGCAAGCCGCCCGCGCAGCGAACGATGCCGCCCTTGACCATGCAAAACACGCCATCGCGGATTTCTGCGAGAATGAGGGGCTAAACGAGCCGAATTTCTCCGACTTGACCCGCGTGGAGTTTGCTTACTCTACCACCGAGGACGATGAGCACGAAATCCAAGTGTATGCCAATCTTCTGCGGAACGAAATCCGCTATGAGGTTGACGGTAACATTGTCCATATCGACTACTTCCAAGATAACCACGAGCTTGCTGTGCAGGGCATTGAAAACAGCGCTTTCTCGGATTTTATCAATACCGCCGAAGCAGAGTTTGAAAAGCATCATCCGACTACAAGAAAAGTCGAAAAATCGCCTGTAACTATCGGCAGCACGGTTTATCTGGAAGATGCCAGACCCTTTACCGTGGAGGAAATCGGCAGGGAAAACATTCATCTGCGGGATGAAAGTTTCCCGCTGGTAGGCCGTGCCGTCAGCCACGAGGAGTTTGCGCGGCTGCTTGCTGCCAACCCCAAAAATGCAGCACTATCCGCCCCGGAAGTTCCAAGCCGCCAAGAGCAGCCGGAAGAAACTGCCGAACCCATCGTGGGCGAAGTCATCGAAGAACCCAGCCCCTTTGTGGCACAGGTTATGGCGGACGCAGAACGGCTTTCGGCAGAAGATGAACCCTACCACCGCGAACCCATTACCTATGAAGCCCCTTATCTGGATAACCTGCCGACAGCACCGCGCGAAAAATTTGCAGCCAATAGTGCCGCCATCCAAAAGCTGAAAGAAATTGAGCAGCGCGTAGCGAACGGCGGCAGCCCTGCTTTTGAGGATGAACAGAGAATTTTAGCGCAGTACACGGGCTGGGGCGGGCTTTCGGATGCGTTCGACCCGAACAAAAGTGCATGGTCGAACGAGTACAGCCAGCTGAAAGCAGCATTGTCTGAATCTGAGTATGAAGCTGCCCGCAGCAGCACCCTGACGGCGTTTTATACCCCCGCCACCGTTATCCACCCCATCTACCGTGCACTGGAGCGCTTCGGCGTAAAGGGCGGCAAAATCCTAGAACCCAGCATGGGCACAGGCGCATTTCTCGCACACGGACATTTTGGCAGCAGTGATGCCAAATTCTACGGCGTAGAATTGGACAGCATCACAGGCCGCATCTCAAAGCAGTTGTATCAAAAGGCCAATATCCAAGTGACCGGCTATGAAAATGCGCTTCTCCCCGACAACTATTTTGACTGCGCTATTGGCAATGTCCCTTTCGGTAATTTTCAAGTCAATGACCCGCAGTATAACCGGCTGCATTTTCCCATTCACGACTATTTCTTTGCCAAGAGCATCGACAAGCTGCGCACCGGCGGCATCATGGCGTTCATCACCTCCAGCGGCACATTGGACAAAAAGGATGACCGCGCCCGCAAGTACATCGCCGAGCGCTGCGACCTCATCGGTGCGGTGCGCTTGCCCAACAATGCGTTCAAGGGCAGCGGCACAAAGATCATGACCGATGTAATATTTCTGCAAAAGCGCGATACGCTGCGCCAGCAGGACGAGCCTTGGCTGCACCTTGCAGAAGATGCCAACGGCATCACCATGAACCGCTACTTTGTGGAGCACCCTGAAATGATTTGCGGCAAGATGGAGATAGTCTCCGGTCCGTATGGCCCGACTTCCACCTGCCAGCCAATAGACCCCGATGCGGTGGACCGTTTCGGAAAGCCGTTGCTGGAAACGCAAATCGACACTGCCATGCAGCACTTGACCGCCACGCTGACAAGAGCCGAAATTTCCATACAGGAGGAAAGCGGCGAGGACACCAAGTACATTGATGCCGATCCCTTTGTGCGTAATTTCAGCTACACGGTAAAGGACGATAAAATCTATTACCGCGAAGGCGCAGTCATGCGGGAATGTAATCCCAACGCAGCCTCTGCCGAGCGTATCCGCAAACTGGTGGAACTGCGCGATACCACCCGCGCTCTGATCGATGCGCAGTTGCAGGACTTGTCGGACGAGGAAATCCACCGTCTGCAAGCCCAGCTTAACCGCCAGTATGATGCCTTCCGCGCCAAGCACGGCCTTATCAACAGCCGCAGCGCGGAGTTGTCTTTCCGGGATGACAGCAGCTACTATTTGCTGTGTTCACTGGAAAATGTCGATGAAAAAGGAAACTTTATCAGCAAGTCGGATATGTTCACCAAAAGGACTATCCGCTCTGCACAGATACCCGACCACGCCGACACGGCATCGGACGCTCTGGCACTGAGCATCGGGGAACGTGCCAAGGTCGATATGCCTTACATGATGCACCTTACCGGGAAAGATGAAGCAACGCTTGCTAAGGAACTGGCGGGCGTTATTTTTGTAGAGCCTTTCCGCAAACAGGAGGACGGCAGCCCTGTTTACCTTATGGCGGATGAGTATTTATCCGGCAATGTACGCGAAAAGCTGCGTGTTGCTCATGTTGCAGCCGACCAAGACCCGGCGTTCCGCATCAATGTAGAAGCGTTGGAACAGGTGCAGCCCAAGGACTTGACGGCGGGCGAAATAACGGTCCGGTTGGGTGTTACATGGATCGGGCCGGAAATCATCAAGCAGTTTGCCGATGAACTTTTTCAGTCAACCTACCGCGAACAGAAAATAGCTGTCCGTTACAATGAATATCTGAATAACTGGTATATTTCCAACAAGAGCCAGGGCAACGATAATATCCGCGTCACGAACACCTACGGCACAAAACGTATCAACGGCTATCATTTGTTGGAGAACGCACTCAATCTGCGGGCCACCAAAATTTACGATACAATCTATGACGAAAACGGCAAGGAGCAGCATAAACTCAATGGTCCTGCCACCGAAGAAGCACAGGCCAAGCAGCGGATGATAGAAGATGCTTTTAAAGACTGGATTTTCAAGGACCGTGAGCGCCGGGAAAGTTTGGTGGCGCTGTACAATGAAAAGTTCAACTGTATCCGCCCCCGTGAGTACGACGGCAGCCACATCCAGTTTTTCGGCATGAACCCGGAAATCGCGCTGCGGCCCCACCAGCGCAATGCCATTGCACATATTTTGTACGGGCACAACACACTGCTGGCGCACGTTGTCGGTGCAGGCAAGACCTATGAGATGGTCGCCGCCGCGATGGAGAAAAAGCGATTGGGATTATGCAGCAAAACACTTGTCGCCGTGCCAAATCATCTGACAGGCCAATTTGCCAGTGAAGCGCTGAAGCTATACCCCAATGCAAACATTTTGGTGACAACGCAGCGCGATTTTGAAAAGTCAAACCGTAAACGGTTTTGTGCCAAAATCGCCACCGGCAACTATGACATTGTGGTAATCGGTCACAGCCAGTTTGAAAAGATTCCACTTTCCGATGCCAGAAAAGCCGAGTTTATCCGCAAGCAAATTGACGAACTGGAGATGCAGTTGGAGAGCATGGACAACAGCGACAGCCGTCTGACCGTCAAGCAGTTGGAAAGTAAGAAAAAGCAGTTGAAAACCAAGCTGTCAAATTTGCTGGACGCCCCGAAGCGGGATGATGTGGTGACTTTTGAGGAACTGGGCGCAGACTCCCTCATGGTCGATGAAGCACACAATTTCAAGAACCTCATGACCGTTACTAAGATGCACAACATCGCGGGTATCAGCACCACCGAGAGCCAAAAGGCCAGTGACCTGTTTATGAAGTGCCAGTACCTTGATGAAATCACCGGGGCGCGGGGCGTAACGTTTGCCACAGGCACCCCCATTTCCAACAGTATGACCGAGCTATATACCATGCAGCGCTATTTGCAGCAGTACACCTTGGAACGCAACGGCCTTGCAAACTTTGACAGTTGGGCGGCCACCTTTGGCGAAACCGTCACAGCCATCGAACTTGCGCCGGAGGGAACCGGCTACCGCACAAAAACACGCTTTGCTCGTTTTTTCAATCTGCCGGAACTCATGGCAATGTTCAAAGAATGCGCTGACATTCAAACAGCAGATATGCTGAAATTACCTGTCCCTGCCCTTGTGGACGGCAAGCCGACCAACATCCAGCTAAAGCCCTCTGAAATACAAAAACAGATGGTAGCGGAATTGGGCGAACGGGCCGACAAAATCCGCAATAAAATGGTAAAGCCCTATGAGGACAATATGCTGAAAATCACCAATGATGGACGCAAGTTGGCGCTGGATCAGCGCTTGATCGACCCCGACTTGCCCGATGATCCTGACAGCAAGGTCAATATCTGTGTGGGCAAAATTTATGAGATATGGGAGCAGACCATGCCCCAACGCAGTGCGCAGCTTGTTTTCTGCGATCTGTCCACGCCCAAGGCTGGCGTTTTCAATGTCTACGATGACATGAAAGCAAAGCTGATCGAGCGCGGAATCCCCGAAACAGAAATTGCCTTCATCCATGAAGCAAACACCGATGCCCGCAAGACGGAACTTTTCGGAAAAGTTCGCAGCGGTGCAGTGCGTGTGCTGATGGGCAGCACGGCCAAAATGGGAGCGGGCACCAATGTGCAACAGCGTCTTGTGGCGCTGCACCATCTGGATGTACCGTGGCGGCCATCTGATATTGAGCAGCGTGAGGGCAGAATATTACGACAGGGCAATGAAAATAAGGAGGTCTATGTTTTCCGTTATGTAACGGAGGGAACATTTGATGCCTACTCATGGCAGCTTATCGAAAATAAGCAAAAATTCATCGGACAGATTATGACCTCAAAATCTCCGGCTCGCAGCTGCGATGATATGGACGAGGCCGCGCTGTCCTATGCCGAGGTAAAGGCATTGGCGGCTGGCAATCCGCTTATCAAGGAAAAGATGGACTTGGACGTACAGTTGACCCGTCTTAAAACACTGAAAGCTGCCCATGACAGCCAGCGTTATGAACTGGAAAATAAAATTGCCATCGGCTTCCCGGCTGAAATCCGAAAATGCAAAGAACAGATTGAAAATGCCACAGTAGACGCCGCCACCGTAAAGGAACACTCCGTAGTGGATGCGGACGGCAAAGATGTTTTCTGTATCCAGTTGGAAAAGAAAGTTTACTACGAAAAAGAACCTGCGGGGAAAGCCCTGTTAGGTCTGCTGGGCTTGGCACTGAATAGCGAAAAGCCCGTACCTATCGGGTATTTCAAGGGTATGGAACTGCAAATCCAACATCTGCCTTTTGGCAACGAATACCATGCAAGATTGGCTGGCTCTGGTACATATAGCACTCAGCTGGGAGCTGATGTGCTAGGCAATCTGACACGCCTTTCCAATTTGGCAAATGGTATTGAACCGAGCATTGAAAAGACCCGCAATATGCAAATCCAGTTGGAACAGCAGCTTGCCAGCGCCGAGGAAGAAGTCAAGCGGCCATTTCCACAGGCAACGGAACTGACTGAAAAGAGTAAGCGTCTTGCGGTGCTGGAGGGACTGCTGAACATGAACGACAAAGACATTGTAACCGACACCGAGCCAGAACAACAGTGTCAGACCGACAATCGACAGCGTGGACAGGAGGAACGATAAATTTTATGATTAAAGGCAGAAAGACCAATCGTATACGCGACCACCCCAAGGATGAAAGGAGTAGTTTTTATGAAAAAATCTATTGTTGCATTGGGCATGGTATTAGCGCTGTCCGGGTGTGCAGCGGCAGCGGATGAAACTCTTGCGGCTGAACCGGCTGCACTGGTGGAAATCTCACCGGCCACCGAAGAAACTGCGCAGCCGGTGGAAGCTGCTGCAACTGCCGAACCTGCGCAGACTGCAACCCCTGCGCCGACACCCGAACCGACACAAGCCCCCACGCCCGCGCCGACAGCAGAGCCTACGGCAGTCCCCACCGCAGAACCCACGCAAGCCCCGGTGGAGGAAACCGTAGCCGCCACTCCGGCACAGGTTAGTATGAGTTATGGTGCGGTGCCGTTCGACCTTGCAGCCGGTACGGAGCAATGGTGGGGCATCGACAGTTCCGATTCTGCGTATTGGGCCGTGCAGGAGAACATCAACGCCATCCGTGCGGCGGCGGGACTTTCCCCGCTGGCAATGGACGGCGGGCTGAGCGCGGCGGCAGATGCCCGCTGCGAGAGCTTTGTCGCGGGCGGTGCGTTCGACCACAGCGGCATGACCACCCGCAGCGAAATCTGCGCAGCCGGTCCTATCGGCTCGGCCAGCAGCGTATGCAGCTATTGGCAGAACAGTCCTGCCCACTATGCCAACATCACCAACGCCAGCTTTACGAGCATGGGTGTGGCCTGTTGGTTTTGCTCCACCGCCGAGGGGCAGTATACCTACTGGACTGTCACATTCAACTAAAACTCCCACTTGTTTTCATACACAAATTATGATATAATTTCTGTATGAAAGAGAGGTGCTATCTATGCCGAACATTCGTTCCAGCGCAGATTTGAGAAACAACTACAATGACATTTCCTCTTACTGCCATGCCTACAACGAGCCTGTCTTTATTACCAAAAACGGTAAGGGCGACCTTGCCGTTATGAGCATGGAAACCTATGAGGAAATGGCGGGCCGCATTGAACTGTACAGCAAGCTGCAAGAGGGCCTTGCCGACATTGACGCTGGGAACACGCGCCCCTTTGCCGATGTTATGGCTGATTTGCGCCACCGCAGGGAGCGCAGATGAAATACAACATTCACATTACCCACGCTGCCGAGCGCGATATGGCGAACGCCTACGACTATATCGACCTTGTACTGAAAAATCCAACTGCCGCCGACAAGCTGTTGGATGTGGCCGACGAAAAAATCGGAGCACTGGCAGAATTCCCGCACAAATTTGAAGTCGTTTCCGACAAACTGCTTTCCTTATGGGGAATCCGCTTCACCATCGTTATGAATTACCTTGCGTTTTACACGGTGGACGATGCCACGCAAACGGTGCATATCGTGCGGTTTCTCTACGGCAAAAGCAACTGGATCACCATTCTGAAAACAGATGCAGCAAACGGAAGTTTACCGGTGTTCTCATAACCGAATATTTTATCTGGGCGCTCACTTTTGTGGGCGCTTTTTCTATTGGAGGAAAACATGATTTATGACGAACTTATTGAAGAATTAGCGTTGACCCTGCTTACAAAGGCAAGGTATGAGGGCTGTATTAGCGTTATAGACGGTTTCTCACAGTGCGAGGAGGATAAAACTCGCATAGAGTATCCTATTGACGGTGTTATGCGCATCATGCCGGTGGGCAGCGAAATCTGGCCGGAAGAGTGCGAACCGTTACTGAAAAAAATCGGTGCTGAAACGATTGGAGACGTTGCCGATTATCTAAACAAAAGCAAATCCGAAAATTCAAGTGCCGATGATGTTCTTTTTACTGCGTTGCTCAAAATCTGCTATGAGAATATGGACATGGACGGCAAGATGGTATTTTGGGAAGATATGCTTGAAAACAACTCCTTGGAATGGAGAGATGTTGAATGATTTGCATACACGAAGTGATTTATTCAGTATGCAGTCGTAATTTTTGTGGGATCTTATCTGCTTCGGAGGATTTTATGACGCACGATGAAATGATGAGTCTGTTAGCCAACACATTGGCAGATGCAGCCGGACACGCTGGCTGTTTACCTATTTTGGACTGTTTCAGCCCGCATCCGGGAGAGGAAGTAACCGTAAGCATTCCTATGTGTGACGACACGGTGGATATTGTGCTGGAAGATCTCGGTTTTCCGCACGAGTGGGAAGAATTGTTGGAGAACAGCGGTGCAGATACTATGGGCGACCTTGTTGATTACCTGTGCTATTGTTCGCAAAACAATATTTCTCTTGCCATTTCCCCTGAAGATGAGGAAAAGCTGTATGCAACGCTGATTGATGTCTGCTATGAAAATATGTCTTATGACAGGCAGGTCGATTTTTGGCGTCATGTGCTGGAAACCAATTCTTTGGTGTGCGAGGTAAAAGAATGACCCTGCAGGAGCAGCTCTGCGAAAAAATGCGGGTGGAGCAGAGCGCCTATTGCCTATGGCTGACCGCACAGCCGCCAGAAGAAATTCTACATCACGCCTACGAGTACAGCGTCCGTGAGGACATTATTCTTGCAACGGAAGAAATGAACCTCACCCCTGCACAGGTGCGGGCGCTGCTGAAATCTCCCGCGCCGCTGGCGGATGTGTATAAGGATTTTTCCAAGCTGGAAACCGATTATATGAGCATTGTGGCTCAGTGCGTGGAAGACCGTGCAGATGACTTGCTGAAAAAGGAGCAGCAGCAGAACCCACCAAAAGTATATCGACAGTCCGTCACTTATGCCCGCGAACACGGCGAATTGCAGCAGTACCATGCGTCTTGCCACTTGAATGAAAGGTGTCGGGACGAGATTGACGCAGCGCTTGCACAGCGCTTTGATGGTATGCGGCTGGGCGCTGGCGCTGTTGAACAGGTAGTGGCGGAATATGGTTTGGAGCGCACAAAATATGTGTTGGCAGCGGCCATTCAAACCCGTGATGGAGATGGTCGCATTTCGCTCATAAATAGAAAATGGGCAGATTCCATTCGCACGATCAAAGATATGGATCGCCGTGGATTTGACCGTTCCTGTTACTACGCTGACCTACAAGCGCATACCTGCCTATTGGACGGTTTTGTAAGCCAAGTGCGAAAATTTGAAAAAGCAAAAGGCCAGCCCGCCCAAGATACCCCCGAAAGATAACCGCAGCGTCTGCATTTTGCAGGCGCTTTTTTTCGTGAAAAAATCTCTGTTTTGAAAGGATTTCACAATGAAAGAAACACATTATAAATTGAAGCAACGCGTTACCGCGCTGTTTGCGGCGGCGGTAATGCTCTGCTCCATGCTGCCCGGTGCGGCGTTTGCGGAGGAACCCACACCGCAGCCCACCGAGGAAACCGTGCAGATGGAGCAGCAGACCGAGCCGTCTGAAACAGACAACGGCCAGACCGACGAGAGCAGCCCCGACCCCGGTGAGGATGTAACCGAAGCTACCCCGGAAACGGCAGAAGAGCAGCCCGCTGAAGAAGAAATCTCTGCTGCCGTTGTCGGCGCGGAACTGTACACTGACTTGCCCGATACACCCATTGGTTCCTACATCGGCAGCGAGGGTTTGCCGGTTGCCACTGGTGAAACTAAAATCGGTATTTCCGAGTGGCCCGAAAGCCAACTGGAAGAAACCAGCGACAGCTATCTGACCGCCGCTGCACTGGACAATGACGGTCTTACCATGGCAGCGCCCCTGTTGGACGGCGCAGACTATGCCATTGTTCCCATTATGGCGCAGGTCGAATATCCCGCAGACGGCAGCAGCACCGACATGATCCTGCCGGATGGCGTGACCTTGCTGGACTTTTACGGCGAACCCGCCACTGATGCCGATGCCTTGCTGCACAATAGCTACCATGAAACCTCTGCCGCCGTCATGGGCGTATATGTACAGGCCGCTGCCGATTTTAACGCACAGCTTGTCTACACCGGCTCGGACGGCAGCACGCAGACTAAAACGCTGTATGTCACCATTGACCGTGAACACACGGTGGCATCTCCGTTTGCTGATGCCGGTATTGCTGCCTACGGCGAACGCCCTATCCCCGACGTAACAAGTGGCAAGATCACCAAGGTTGCCAAGGTCAACGGCACTTGGCTGATCTGGTTCAACGGCGAACCCGCCTACTGCTGCACCCCCGGCGCAGACGGCCAGCCCAAGAACTGTCCAACGTACACTTATGTCAATACTTCTATGGTTGGCGCAGACCAGTATGTACCCGGCGACCACTATGGCAACCAGTACAGAATCTGGGGCGGTTTGACCCAGCTTTCGCTCGGTATGCAGGAGCTCCCTCCGGTTGCACTCTCCGCAGAAGCGCCGAGTTTGCTGGATTCCTGCCGCACGATCTATACAGATGCGCAGATGCAGATTATCGAGAATTACCCCGACAGCACCGCCGCTAAAATTCTTATGGGATCCGCACAGGCGCTGTTGGAGGGCACAGACGCCTACGCATCCGCCCGTGGCTACTACACCTATATCTATCAGCCAGGCCGCGCGGGCTGGCAGACTGTGGCTGTGATTGGCCCCGAAATCTCCGATGACGAACCGAATCCCAAACCCATCGTGCAGGAAATTTACGCCAACTGGGAAGCCCCTGCGCAGACCGCAAGCGGCAGCTTTGATTTTGACTACGGCATCATCACCGACAAGGTGCAGCTTAAAACCAATGAAAAGGTGGACGGCGCGACCATCGAGATTGAACCCATCACCAAAAGCGGTACTATTGACGGCGGCACATGGAATATTTCTCCCGCAGATAAACAGACCGTTACCACTTCTGGCCACACCAACGATGACAATTTCCAAAACAATGGCGGTGCTGCATCCGCAAGTTGGACGCTGCACTACTCCGTAAGCAAAACCACCGACAGCCGCAGCGGGCGAGTAGGCCCCTACACCACGCAGGATGAAGCCGATGCAGCCGCCGACAGCGCCCGCGATGCTGCGATTGCCGAGTTGCAGGGCGAGGCTCAGCGCATGGTGGACAATGCGGTTGCATCTGCAAAGGCAGAACTGGCGAACGTCAAATTCCGCTATGAGGAAGTGGGTGTTCCTTACGGTTTTGCAATGTATTGGGGCAGCAACGGCAGCAACCAGACTATTTCTGTACCGGCCAATTCCAACAATGCCTATCTGATGAAAAACGATGAATGGTCCTTGCAGGTCAACATCAAGAAAACCGACAGTGAAACCGGCAATCAGATTGCTGCCGACGCGCAATATGAGATTTTCCAGTGGGATACTGTAACAGGCAAATACCAGCCCACCGGCGGTTACAACACTTACAGTGTGCAGCGCCAAGGCGATGGCACTTATGCGGTCATCAACAGTGCAGCCTATGTGACCACGGATTCCATGCGGCATACCCTTTACTACACCCAGCGTAATACGGGCAAGTTTATCATCGTGGAAAGCAAAGCGCCCACAGGCTATTTTGGCGATTGGACAGACATCAATCATCCCGGCATGGCCAACACTCCGCTGGGCAAGCGCGGTTACTATATCGAAATCACCGAGGACAGCGACAATTCTGTAATCTGGCTGGACAACGCTGACTATAATGCCGATATTGCCGCTACCGACAAAGGCGGCACCAAACTTGTCACCAGTACAGGCGTAGAAACCACCGTTACCATCTACGACACTGCCAAGGATCCCCGTCGTACTTATAACACCGACAATAGCGGCAAGGCGGCCAATGAGGACAGCTACACAATCACGCCCTCAGACGGCGTTATGAAAAATGACCGCACCTTGGGCGAAATCAGCATCTCCAAGGTTGACCTTGATGCCGTGCGGTATGTGGGCGGCAGCACCGCCCACGGCACAGCCCTTGCCAGCGGGCAAGCTCACGGCGATGCCGCGCTGGACGGCGCGGTGTACGACCTTTACGTCGCCGAAGATATTACGCACCCCGATGGCGTGACCGGCGTAGTGGACTACTCCAAAATCGTGGATGCAGACGGCAATCCCATCTGGCACACCACAATCCGCGACAACAGCGGGCAGTGGGTGTCTGATTATTTACCCGTTCTGAAAAAAGACCACCTTGTAGCCAGCGCTAAAATCGAGAATGGCTGGCTGTGCTTCAGCAATTTGTACCTCGGCAAGTATTATGTCGTAGAGCGCTCCACCGGCGTGGTTATCCCGCTGCGTGACGGCGCTCTTGTTGTTTCCAGCACCTATCCCACCGTGGACAGTCGCACCAAGGCAGCCACCGGGCAGACCGCCGCGCTTGCCAAGAACGGCAGCGGGCAGTACACGGATTGGGTGTACAAGAACCAGTTTTCTACAGTCTCTAAAGGTAAAGCGTTGGATGGCTCTTGGACTTACGATGCCTATTACCTGTCCTTTGCAGACGGCTATCTTGTCGATGAGCATAACTACTACATCACGCCTGCCTATTCTGATGAGGGTTGGTATGTAGAAAAGACCACCTTTGCCGACAACCGACAGGCAGCCGGTGAACAGATCGACAAGACCAGTTACAGCGCCAATTACCACATCCATGCTGACAATGCGCTGGCCGAGAGCCAAGACCAAGCGGCAAAAGGCAATGTGGAAATCAGCAAAATCGTATCCTCCAGCGGCCAAAGCAACGGACTGGAACTGGAGGGCGCGGGCTTTACATTCTTCCTTGTGTCCGACCTGTCCAAACTGAAGCAGTTTGAGCAGACCCGCAGCGGCAGCTACACCCTGCAAAGCATTTTGGATGCCTACATTGATAAGACCTACGATAACGAGCATCCGAAGTGGGATTTTTCTGCGGAAACGCAGGCCATCGCAAAGACCTATGAGGTCAACGCTGACGAAATTGCCGCGTACAACAAAACGTTGACTGCCGCAGGAGAAAACAAGAACGGTAAGGGCGATGGCTGGCAGCCCACCGGCAGCGCCAACGAATACCAGCTTGCCGAGATTTTCAGCAATGACACCGGGAATATTCGTGTGCAGGGCTTGCCCTATGGCACTTATCTGGTCGTGGAAACCACCGTACCGCACGACCTGTTCCAAGCTGAGCCTTTTATTGTCACCGTTGACCCCGAACAGGATAACAACCCGTGGGGCGCTATGGCCACCCCCAAGGACAGCGTAATGACAGGCTCTGACAGTTATCAGAAATTTACGGTACTGGACGAGGAAATCGAAGTTTATCTCCGCATCACCAAAGTTGACGAGGAAACCGGCAAACCGGTACTGCTGCCCGACACCGCTTTCCAAATCTACTGGCTGGACGAGCAGGGGCATTACCGTTATGACAGCAACGGCAACCCGAAGCTCGTCACAATGACCGATACTGTCAACGGCCATCTGACAAAAGATGTAGACACTTTCTACACCAACAGCGAGGGCATCTTGACGCTGCCTGAAAAATTGCCGCTGGGTAAATATCGCATTGTGGAAGTCACCGGCCCGAACGGATTCTACAACGAATGGCTGGATTCTGCCGGATATGAAAACGGCATTTTGGCCGACGATGCAGATGGCATCTACTATGTGGATTTTGAAATCACCACAGACCGCATTTATGCAGCCACCGGCGACAAAAACGAGAACGGCATGGATACCCTTGTGATTGGTGAAAACTACTCTAACCATGAGACGCTGGGCAAATTGACGATCCGCAAAACAGGCGAGGTCTTAGCTGGCTGGAAAACAGAAGTTGGCGCACTTGACCCGTGGATGACCGGCGAGGCCGAGGACGGCAATTTCGTGTATGAAACCCGCCCGCTGGCCAGTGCGGAGTATACCATCACCGCCGCCGAGGATATTTATACGCAGGATCGGCAGACCGACAATTATGGCAACCGCACGCTCTGGTATGCCAAGGGCGATGTAGTCGCCGTAGTCACTACCGGCAACGGCAGCGCGGATATTGCCACCTTTGCCCCGGCCCGCACTAAGGCCACCTACGATTTCCTGTCTGTAATCCATGACGGCACGATTGGCGAAGTCAGCGTGACCCTGCCGCTGGGCAGCTACCATATCGAGGAAACCAAACCGCCTTACGGCTATGTCGGCACTTCTGACAGCTATGATGTCACTTTCGTTTGGGATGCCCAGTTGAACGATGTGGTTATGGCCACGAGCATTGCCAAATATGATGGCGCTGCATCTTCCCAGAGTTTTGAGGTCGTGCGCAGCAAGGATGCCAACGCCGATTTCATCGAGCAGCAGACCTTGAAATTCTACAATGACCGCGAAAAAGCCAAAGTCGGCGTTTACAAGGTTGACCGCGAAACCGGCAAATACCTTGCCGGTGCAGTATTCAACCTGTACACGGCTGATGATATTTACAGCGTTGACGGCAAACTGCTGTTTGCAGCGGGCGAACTGGTCGCCACCAGCCCCGAAACCGGCGCAGACGGCTACACCTATTTTGACTGCGATATTCCCATTCGCGGCGAGTATTACGGCAGCAGCATCCGCAAGGACGCCACCACCAACAGCGGTAATTACATCGTCAAGGAACTCCGCGCCCCTCTCGGCTATTATGTCAACGAGGAGCCGATGGAGGTTACTTTCACCTATGACGGACAAGCTATTATGGTGCTGGATAACACTTGTTCCAATAAGCCTACGGAAATGTGGGTAAGCAAGCGCGACCTTACCAACGATGAAGAACTGCCCGGCGCTACACTTGCTATCAAGGACATGGATGGCAACATCGTAACCACATGGGTGTCCACCGATGAACCGCATCGCGTGACCGGGCTCCATTTCGGTGAATCTTACACACTGACGGAGATCCGCGCCGCCGATGGGTACGCACTGGCCGATAATATTACGTTCCGCCTGATTCAGAAAACTGACGAGGGCGGCAATCCTTTGGAGGAGTGCGAAGTTTACTATCTGACCACCAAGAACATTTTGTTCTGGAAGTGGGATGACTGGAGACTGCTGGACGATGCCACCGTTATTATGCGGGATGATATTACCAAGGTGCAGATTTCCAAGAAAGACCTTACCACCAAGGAAGAACTTCCCGGCGCAGAACTTACGCTTACCGATGAAAAAGGCAACGAAATTGACCGCTGGGTTTCTACCGATGCACCGCACTACATGGAAAGGCTGCCTGCTGGCAAGTATACTTTGACCGAGGTGACTGCCCCGGACGGTTATGCCATTGCGGAGCGCATGGAGTTTGAGGTGCTGCCCAACGGTGAGGTGCAGACCTTTGAAATGTTTGATGATACCATCAAGGTAAAAATTTCCAAGGTAGACATCACCACCAACGAAGAACTTCCCGGCGCAGAACTGGTTATCAAGGACAAGGACGGCACCGAGATTGACCGTTGGATTTCCACAAACGGACCACATTATGTGGAAAAGATGCCAGCAGGAGATTATACACTGACGGAAATCACCGCACCCAACGGCTACAAGGTTGCAGAAAGTATCGACTTTACCGTTCTGCCCACCGGCGAGATTCAGACCGTGGTAATGAAAGATGCTCGCGAGGACACCCCGACACCTACCCCCGACAACACGCCGACCCCGAACCATACCCCGCAGCCAACGCCGAACACGACCCCAGCGCCCGCTGCACCCACTGCACCCCCCACGCCGCTGCTGACGATTCCTAAGACCGGCGATAATTCTCCGCTGGGGTTGCTGCTGGCGATTGCGGGAATCTCTCTTGTAGGGTTGGCAATTTTGATCTATAAGAGTGCCCGCAGCAAGGAATTGGCTCCCCGCACCGATGAGGATAATGACACCGAGGAATAAGCAAAAATGAAGTACACTTATCAGACGGACGGTCCACGCGGACCGCCCGCTTTTTATTGGAGAAAAAACATGAAACATATTTTAAGTTGCAGTTTCGGAAAAGACAGTATCGCCACCGCGCTGCTGGCCTTGCAGCATGGTGAACCGCTGGACGAACTTGTGTATTGCGAGGTCATGTTCAGCGAGGAAATATCCGGCGAGCTGCCCGAACACAACCGATTTATCCACGAAACGGCAATCCCGTATTTTGAACAGCGCGGCATCCCAACACGGGTTTTGCGCTCCGAAAAGACCTATCTATCCTGCTTTTACCATGTTGTCACACGAGGAAAAACCAAGGGGATGCTTTCGGGATTCCCTCTGAGTGGGCGCTGTACAATTCAGCGGGATTGCAAGCTGCCGCCGATCAAGGCATATCAGAAGGCATTGCCCCCGGACACGGTGCAGTACATCGGCATCGCCGCAGATGAACCCAAGCGACTGGCACGATTAAAGCCCGGTCAGATTTCTTTGCTGGACAAGTACCATGTGGCCGAACCCGAAGCGAGGTCTATGTGCGCAGCTGAGGAGCTGCTGTCCCCACTGTATGACTTCACTAAACGCGGGGGTTGTTGGTTTTGCCCGAACGCGTCAATCAGCGAACTGCGGCATCTCTACAGATACCACCCCGAACTCTGGCAGCTTTTGCTTGAATTACAGGACGTGCCGAATAAACCCACCGAACGTTTTAGTTGGCGGCGAACTTTTCGTGAGATAGACGAACGCTTTCGGCAGGAGGGCGAACAACTAAGTTTTTATGAGGAACGGTGAACAATGGACGAACAGAAAAGACCCCGCGCGTGGGTGTACGCGCGAATTCCCGGCGACTACGATGGCACAATGAACAGCTATAAAGTTTGCTCAATGCAGGCTCTGCATGACGGCTGTGATATTGTCGGTGGAAGCATTGACGAGCGCGGCGGCTGGCTGCTGCGTCCCGGCTACCGCGATATGATGCAGCAGATTAAGGGTGGAAAAGTTGACCGCGTTTACATCTGCCGTATGCGGCAGATCAGCGGCAAGGAGCGCCACTTGTACTCCTTTTTCAAGCGGCTCATGCAGCACGGTGTACAGGTCACGGCGATGGAATACAGCCTGCGTGACCGGGTTAATATGTTTCGGCTGGCTCGTCGTGTCGAACGTTATGCGACCCGAAAGAGGCGGCAACTGCCGTGGTGATTTTCAGCAGGCGGCGTACTGTGCCTATGGCACAGTACGAGCAAGCATGTCATTTTGCTGTCATGACAGCAAAACGACCACTTGTTAGGGGGCCCCCCTAAGACCCCGTGGACTTTGCCGCCGTATTTTACAAAAAAGGAGGTGCGCGATTATCACAAAACGAAAAAAGCAGTTGACTGTCCGTTTCACGGAGGAAGAATATGCAGCCTTAAAAGGAAAGTGCGAAATTGCGGGCATGAAAATGGAGCCGTTTGTTCGTGCGCTGGTGGAGGGGTGCAGAATCAAACCCGCACCACCCAACAGCTACAACAAGCTGCGCCAGCAGTTGGCGGCCATCGGCAACAATTTGAATCAGTTGACCCACATTGCAAATGCGACAGGCCGAGTAAGTGCTTCACAGTTGGACAGAGCGCAAAGCCTACTGGAAGATATGTGGCGCTGTGTGAGGGATAGTCTTTGATATGGCATATACCAAAATTATCAAGGTGAAGTCGAACTTGAATCTGTGTTTAGACTACACAAGCAATCCAAAGAAAACAGAGCGCCGAAGTGCAGAGGACTTAAACAGGCTGCTTAGTTACACCCAAAGCAATGATAAAACCGAACACCAATTATATGTAAGCGGATTTAACTGCATACCGCAAAACGCCTATGAAATTATGATGGAAACCAAACAGCGCTGGCGCAAGCCTGTAAAAGACGGCAACATTTTGGCCTATCATATTATTCAAAGTTTTTCTCCCGGTGAAGCCACGCCCGACCAAGTGCACCAAATCGGCTGCGAGTTTGCGCAACGCTTTCTCGCAGATCGGTTTGAATGTACTGTGTCAACTCACCTTGACCGAGGGCATCTGCATAATCATATAGTTGTTAATTCTGTGTCCTATGCTGACGGCAAAATGTTCCGAAGCGATTTCAATACCTATTATAAAGGTATCCGCGAAACTTCCGATGAACTTTGCAGAGAGAATCGGCTGTCCGTAATCGAAACGGACGGCAAGGGAAAATCTTATGACGAGTGGCTAAGCGGTCAGACCGGCAAGCCTACCATTCGTGGTATGGTACGCAAAGATGTGGAACAGGCTATTGCTGCCGCCGACAGCTTTGATGGCTTTATCACGGAATTGCAGAACATGGGCTACACGGTCAAATATGGCCCGCGTGTGGAACACATGGCTGTGCGCCATAAAGACGCCCAGCGAAATATCCGCATTGACCGGCTCGACCCGCGCTTTTCTGAAACAGCGCTGCGGGAGTACTACCATAAACTGCACCGTATGCCCACCGAAATGCAGCAAGAATACCGGCAGGAAAACGCCCCGGCAAAACCGAAATGGCAGCCCACAGAATTACAGCCCACTGTGCAGCGGGCGAGGTATCGCGGCAAGCTGCCGCGCCGGTATCCGAAGGTATCCGGCTTTATGGCTTGCTACTATCACTACTGCGCCCTGCTGCGGAAAGCCTACCACGGCAAGGCAACAAAGCGCTGCTACTTTTTGCTGCGTGAGGATTTTCTGCTGTTCAGCCGATACCAGCAGCAAACGAAATTCCTATGGGAAAACCATATTGAAACTATGGATGAACTGCTGGCCTACAAGGAAAATGCAGAAGTCCAAATCCAACAGCTTGCCCGCCAGCGCAAAGTTCTGTATCGCCAAAAACGTGAGCCGGAACGTGCCGCGCGGGAAGAAAAAATCAAATCACTGACCCAGCAAATGAAAGCCCTGCGCCATGAGGTTTACATCTGTTCCGACATCGAAACAGATGCTGCCGAGGTGCAGGAAAAACTACGGCAAGCAGAACTTGCCGCACAGGAAGAACGAAATGAGGTGAAACAAGATGAACAACGGAGGCGAAGCAGCCGATCAGATGGTGCGGGAAGCCTTACAGGTTACCGAAGTAGCCATTAAGCTGTCTGCGCTGGGTATTAAAAATGCACTGGCCTTATCGCTGGCCTATGCCAAGGAAAATCCTAAAGTGAAAGGCAAAACTAGCCTTGACCGTCTGTTGCGGGAGGGAAAGGAACTAAAAATTATTGCCCTGCAAAGCAAAGACGTGGGACAGTTTAAGGAATTGGCCAAGCAGTACGGCGTTTTATTCGCGGTCATCAAGGATAAGGCACAGAACGAAAAAGTTGACGTCATGTTCAAAGCCGAAGATGTCGCCAAACTGAACCGCATCTATGAGCAGTTGGGATATGCCATTCCCAAGGTCACTACGGCAGACAGAAAAAAAGACCCAACCCGCCGTCAATCCGGCGACAGCTTGTTGACGCGCGGGAAGAATCCTTTGGATATTGACCCCCGGCCATCTGTGCGGGCAACCATTATGGCACTGAAAAAAGCCGCCCGCGCAGCAGCACAGGCACAGGAAAAGGTGCAGAATATTATTGCAGAGGAGGAGCGATAAATGTACGAACAGCGATTGCCCATCGAGGAGTGGAAAGCCAAAAAGCAAGCCGAACTTAAAGAAACCATTGCGGCGCAAAGATCCGTATTGCAGGAAGTTGTGCAGGATGGCCAGCGCCTTGCCGACTATCTGTACGGCAGGGGGCGGCTTGGTAGTCATATCACATCCGGCAATGCAGCACTTGTGCTGCAAACCCTGCCGCAAGCGCGGGCCGTATTGACCGCCAAAGACTGGGATAAATTCGGGCGGCGCGTAAACAAAGGGGCAAAAGGCATCCCGCAGCTTGTGCGCGTCAATGGTTATTATAATGTCGGCTCAATTTTCGATGTGTCCATGACCTACGGCAATAAGCCGTATCCGATTCCTGAAATTAAGCCGGAGCAGATGGACAAGGCCATCAAGGAACTGGAGCGCCTTTCCCCGGTCAACATCATATTTCAAAATGAGGGCGTTGTCGGGTACGATGCCGAGCAACACGCGATTGTGTTCCCAACGGCCATGCCGCAGCGTGAAGTGCTGGCACGACTGCCCGCCGAAATCGTCATTGCAACCGCAGAGCAGCACACGCCGGGTATCTCCCAAGCGCCTTATCTGCGAAAAACAGCAATGGCCGTTTCGGTGGAGTTTTGCGGGCGGTTTTCCCTGCCGATGCTCGATACCGCTGCCGCTGTTTTGGAAGGGATGGATACCCACATTCCACCCGGCGAGGAACGCAAAACACTGGAAGAAATTCGGGAACTGTCTGTGACTATTGGAGACACTGTGGAAAAGGCACTCGGTTTGCAGCGCGGCCAAAGCTCACCGCAGCGGGACGAGGCCCGCTAAACATCATGCGCCCGAATAAAGACCGCCGCACAGAAATTATTCTGTACGGGCTGTTGCTGATACCGCTGCTGTTTGCTGCCGCAGCGCTGGCACAGGCAACTGAACAGGCGCAGGGGCTGGCAGAAATCACCGTTGTACTAAGCTCTATTCTCAACAATCCTATGGCATTGAAATGGTGCGCCAGCACTCCAAAATTTCTGCTGGCGGTGCTGGTGCTTTATCCGTTGGCCGTCTACTGCTATATGCTCGACCAAGCAGACCGCCACCCCGGCGCAGAGCACGGCACGGCCAAGTGGGGCAGCACCCACACACTTAACCTAAAATATCGGAACACAAAGCAACCGGCAGAAAACTACATCTTGACCGAGAATGTACGCTTCAGCACCGACAGCCACGCGCATAAACATAATCTCAACATTATCGTAATCGGCGGATCCGGCAGCGGCAAGACACGCTTTTATGTGAAGCCCAACGCGCTGCAACTGATTGGCTCATATCTATTTCTGGACCCCAAAGGGGAATTGACACGCACCCTCGGCAGAATCATGGAAACGAAAGGTATCAGCGTGACAGTGCTTGACCTTGTGCATTTTCAAGGGCATTACAATCCGATGGCCTATCTCGAAACCGATGAGGACGCCATCAAGCTGGCGTTCGCCATCGTCAACAACACCAAACCCAAGGATGCCCCCAGCGGCGGCGATAAGTTTTGGGATGATTCCTCGGTGCTGCTGATTTCCGCGCTGATTCTCTATCTCATGTACGAAGCCCCTGCCAGTGAGCAGAATTTTTCCACATTGATGTATATGATTCTGAATTGCCAAGTCAGCGAAAATGAAATGGTCGAGAACCCCTTGATGATGCTGTTTGGAGAACTGGAGCGCCGCGACCCGCAGCACCCCGCTGTCCTGCAATTCAAGTCTTTTATGTTGGGTGCGAAAAAGACGCTGCAATCCATCTTGATTTCGGCAGCGGCAAACTTGTACATGTTCAACTCCCGCAAGTTTGCAGAAATGACTTCGCGCGATGAAATGTTCCTGCCGCGTATGGGGCTGGAGCAGCGGGCGCTGTTCATTGTGCTGCCCGACAATGACACAACTTTTAATTTCATCGCAACGATGCTTTACACGCAGCTTTTCGACCAACTTTTTCGTTTGGCCGATTCTACACCGGAATACAACGGTGCGCTGCCTGTTCATGTGCGGTTGATGATGGACGAGTTTGCAAATGTTGCCTTGCCCAAGAACTTCAAAAATATCTTGGCAGTGTGCCGCAGCCGAAATATCAGCTGCGACATTATTTTGCAGAACATTGCTCAGCTAAAAAGCCTGTTCAAAGACGATTGGGAAGGCATAATCGGAAACTGTGACACCCTGCTTTACCTCGGCGGTAACGAGTACGGTACATACGAGTATCTTTCCAAAATTCTCGGCAAGGAAACTGAACGCACCAAAAGCCAAAGCATTGGCAAAGGCAGCCGGGGCAGCAGCAGCGACAGCCTGCAAACGGCGGGCCGTGAACTGTGTATGCCCGATGAAATCCGCCGTATGCGCGACGATGAGTGCCTGCTGCTGATGCGCAGCGAGGACCCGGTCATCGACAAAAAGTATAATCTGCTTCATCACCCGAATGTAAAATATACACCCGATGCAGGAGGTGAGCCTTATGTAATGCCGCCCGACTATATGGGCGACGCCGTCACTATCACGATGGGTGCTGTTGCTGCCGCGACAGCACCCGAAATCACCGAAGAAATGTACGAACAACTCGACTACTTAGAAAAACACCCGGAGGAAAATTATTATGAAAATGAAGAAAACTTCTCTCAATACGAGCAAGGCGACTGACCGCAAAATCAAGCGCCTTTATCTTGTGGCGGCGACGGTGGTTGCCGCTGCTTTTGTTATGGCCATGCCTGCCTTTGCAGATGATCCGCTGACGACCATCAACAATCTGAGCGACTTTGTGTTCAGCGCCATCAAAGCCATCGGCGCGATCCTGCTGGGCTTCGGCATCGTGCAAATCGGCCTTGCCCTCAAAGGCCACGATGCCAGCCAGAGGGCGCAAGGATTTATGACGTTCTTCGGCGGCGTGGTCATTTACTTTGCAAAGGATATTCTTGATATGATTCTGTAAGCGATGCCGTCTCGTTGACTTTTATGCTAAATAAGCGTATAATGTTTAGCGTAAAAGTCAATTCGAGAGAAGGTGTGTGCTATGGATTCTACAACGAAGATTATAGAGTTGGCTTCCCAAAATAATGGCATCGTAACTGCTGCTATGATTTCTTCTGCCGGAATATCACGCGGAAGTTTGAAATATTTGGCCGATACAGGCCGATTAGATCAGGTCTCCCGTGGGGTATATACCCTGCCGGAAGTTTGGGAGGATGAATTTGTATCCATTCAAGAGCGATATAAGCGTGGTGTATTTGCATTGGATACCGCACTGTTTCTGCATGATTTGACTGACAGGACACCACACAAGTTTCACATGGCATTTCCCTATGGATATAATACATCCAGTCCAAAAGCAGCGGGAATTTTATGCTCTTGCAAGAAAGAGCCTTATTACAGTCTTGGAATCGCGCTGGTTGACACCCCTGCCGGAAATACAGTCCGGGTCTACAATGCAGAAAAAACCCTATGTGAAATTCTAAAGCCCATCAGCCACACGGATATTCAAATCATTACAGATGCATTCAAGCGGTACGCTGGCCGTAAAGATAAGAACATTCCTTTGCTTTCGGAATATGCTCATCAACTACGCGTAGAAAAACGGCTGCGTCCTTATTTGGAGGTACTATTATGAAAAACGCTATGCAGCTGAAAGCGATTATGAAAAAACTGGCGAAAGAGAACCAGATTTCCGCACAGCTTGTTCTGCAAAATTATATGCTGGAACGATTCTTGGAGCGGGTATCATTATCCCCGTATCGGGATAATTACATTATCAAAGGTGGCTTTTTAATTTCCTCTATGGTGGGGCTGAACTCCAGAGCGACAATGGATATGGATGCAACCATAAAGGGTTATCCAGTTACGCAGGATGCCGTCCAAAAAATGATAGAGCAGATTCTCACCGTTCCTGTTGACGATGACATCACATTTACATTCAAAAGCATTGGTGAAATCCGGGAGGGTGATGAATATACTGGATACCGCGTAGCTTTGACAGCCGATTTTCCGCCTATGGCAGTTCCCTTAAAGCTGGACATTACTACTGGCGATAAAATCACACCACGCGAAATTCAATATGACTACAAGTTGATGCTGGAAGATCGTCATATTCAAGTTATGGCATACAATTTGGCCACCATTCTGGCGGAAAAGCTGGAGACTGTAATATCTCGCAGTGACCAGAATACCCGGCCAAGAGATTATTATGATGTCTATATCCTTACCAAACTGCAAGCAGAAAATATAGACTTTCCCGCTTTAGGGGCGGCACTGATGGCTACAGCCAGTAAGCGAGGCTCTGATTCGATTTTGCAAGATTATAGAGCGATTGTGGAAGCGGTGCGAAACAGCGAGATTATGCGTAGGCAATGGGATAATTACCGAAAAGATTTCGACTACGCTTCCACCATCAGCTTTGATGAAGTGTGTGATGCAGTTGCTTCTACAATGGACACCCTAATAACAAACAATTTTTTTAATTAAGCTATGCAGTCGGCAGACTTTCTGTCGGCTGTTTTCTTTTATCTGAAAGTGGGTGAAAACTTGAATCAAAACTGGATCGTTGAGAATCTGAACAATGCTTTTTCCACATGGAATGGAAAGCTGGGCGAGTTATGGGGGCTGGTGACAACCGGCCCCCAAACTTTTAAGGGCGGCGCAGTGTGGAGCGTGATGCAGACCTTGCACAATGGTATGGTTGGCGTTGGCTATGCACTGGTCGTGCTGTTCTTTGCTATATCGCTATGCAAAAACACAATGAATTTTCACGAGTTAAAACGCCCCGAAGCTGCGATCCATTACTTTCTCCGCTTTGTGGCGGCAAAAACACTTGTAGGCTATGGCATGGACATTATGCTGAATGTGTTTTCCATCTGTAACGGCATCGTCACAGATATGGCCGACAGCATGGGCGGTATCTCAGAAGCTATGGTGTCGCTGCCCGCAGAAATGCAAACCGCTATCGAAAATGTGGGATTTCTCGCCAGCATACCGCTATGGCTCGTAACGATTCTCGGCAGCTTGTTTATTACGGTGCTTTCCTTTGTAATGATCCTTACCGTGTATGGCCGCTTTTTCCGCTTGTATATGTACACAGCGCTAGCCCCGCTGCCGCTGGCGGCTTTTGCCGGGGAAAGCACACAATCCGTGGGCATATCATTTTTGAAAAGTTATGTCGGCGTGTGCTTAGAGGGTGCGGTCATTGTGCTGGCCTGTGTGATTTACTCGGCATTTGTCAGTACGCCGACAGTAGCCAGCGGTGAGGCCACTACCATCGTGTGGAGCTACCTTGCCGAAACCGTGTTCAATATGCTCGTATTGGTTGGCCTTATCAAAGGCTCTGACCGAATTATCCATGAAATGATGGGGTTGTAATATGCAAATTCCGATAAATAAAGAAATCCGCCATTACCAAGAGGAAATCTTTTTGGGGCTGAATCTGCGGCAGATGATTTGCTCTGGCGCGGCCATTGCCGTGGCAGTTGCGGTTTATTTGGGGCTGACCCCGCTGCTGGGGCATGAAACGGCGGGCTGGGTCTGCATTGTGGCCGCTGCGCCGATTGCAGCAGCAGGATTTTTTACTTATGACTGTCTGACCTTTGAAAAATTCCTGCTTGTTGTAATAGACAGCACAGTTATCAGAAACGATTGGCGGTTATGGAAAACCGAAAACAAATATTGCAAAAAGAAAAAAGGTGATAAGCATTGAGACTAAGTGAGTACGCATCTACGCGAAAAACGCGCGGCAGCTATAAAATGCCCCGTTCCGTACAGCAGAGCATCCCCATCGACAGAATCTATGCAGACGGTGTTTGGCAATCGGAAAATGTGTTCAGTTTGATGTGGCAAATCAGCGACATCAACTACGCCATGCAGAGTGACGCGGCCAAGCAGAATATTCTAACGCAGCTTGGCACGGTCTACGCGGGCATCCCTGCCGACTGCTGGATGCAAGTCTGCATCGTCAGCCAGCGCATGGATGAAAAAGCCTTTGCCCGTGATGTGCTGTACCACCGCGAGAACGACGGCTTTGATGCCCTCCGCGCCGAACGCAACCGCCAAATCAAGGCCAACGCCCGCGAAAATGGAAATGTGGTGCAGCATAAGTACATCATCGTGTCCACGAACAAACCCGGCGTAAAAGAGGCCCGCGAACGCTTTGTACAGGTGCAGGGGCATCTTTTGTCCACGTTTTCCGCCTTGGAATGTGCCGTCACGCCGCTGGACAACCGCGCACGGCTGGAGGTACTGCACAAGTTTTTCCGCATTTTCGAGGAGGGTCGTTTTAACTTCGACTTTGATAATTGCGCCAAACTGGGGCAGGACTTCCGCGATTCTATCGCCCCGGACTGCATCCGCTTTTGCAAAAAGCATATTGAAATCGAGGATTTTTATGCCAAGTGCATGACGATCAGCGAGTACCCGCAGCAGCTTGATGATAAGTTTATCTCCGCACTGCTTCAGCAAGTGCCATACATTGTGTTATCAATCGACATTGAGCCGGTGGAGACGGAAGATGCCTTTAAGGAAATTGACAATGCCCAGATGAAAACCGATGCCGAGAAAGTCCGTTTCAATAAGAAATCCGTGGAAAATCTGGACTTCACTTCCTCCGTGCCGCAGCGGACGCAGGAGCAGGACCGCATCATTGCCAACATCCGCAAAGAAATGACGGAGAACGACCAGCAGATGTTTTTGAGCCTACTCACCGTCACTTACTTTGCTGACACACTGGAAGATCTCGCGTTGGAAACCGATGCACTGAAAACCACGGCGGCAAACTATAACTGCCGATTCACCGAGTTGTACTTTCAGCAGGAACGCGCCTTTGACACGGCCATGCCTTACGGCTTGCGCCGCATCGAGAGTGTGCGCACGATGCTGACGAAATCGCTGACAGCACTTGTACCGTTCAATACCCAAGAAATTCTCATACCGGGCGGCATTTGTTACGGCAGAAACGCCGTGACCGGCAACCTCATCATCGGGCTTCGCACTAGCCTTGTCAACGGCAATGCGATGGTTGTCGCCACCTCCGGCGGCGGTAAATCCATGTTTGTTAAGTTGGAAATCCTTATGCTGTACCTGCGCTTCACAAAAGCCCGTTTCTATGTCGTAGATCCCGAAAATGAGTACGCGCCCCTCGTGCAGGAATTGGGCGGCGAGGTTGTGAATATCTCGGTGGACAGCGCTACGCACTTTAATCCGCTGGACTTCAAATACGATAAGGCAACGAAAATTCCTCCCCATGTTGCCAAGGCAGAATTTGTGTTGAGCCTGTGTGAGCAGATAATGGGCAAGGAGCATATTCTGGCCGGTGATAAAAGTCTGATTGACGATGCTCTTGAAAACATCTATAAACCTTTGATGGAATCCCACTATACCGCGCCATGCCCGACCATCAAGGACTTGTGGATGGCACTGAACAATCAGCGCGATAAACGGTCAAAGGAAATCGCGCTTGCATTGCGGATTTTCGCCACCGGCAGTATGCAAGCGTTCGCCCAGCCCACCAACGTGGACATGAGCAACCGCCTTATCTGCTTCAATATCCAAAGTTTGGGAGAGCAGTTAAAACCTGTTGCCATGCTCTCTATGCTAGAGTACATCAACACCGCCGTTATGAGCAACGAACGCAACGACCCCAAGGCCGCCACATGGGTATACTTTGATGAAATCTATCTGCTGCTGCGCGATTCTTTGAGCGCCAATTTCCTGTACACAAGTTGGAAGCGATTCAGAAAGTACAACGCCTACGCCACCGGCATCACGCAAAATGTGCAGGACTGCCTTACCAATGACACCGCCTATGCCATGCTGGCAAACTCCGAATTTGTGGTCATGCTGCGACAGACCAAGGACATTGACAGCGTGGTGGAGTTGTACGGCCTGTCCGAGCCGCAGCGAAAATACTTGCTGCTGGCCCAGCCCGGTGAGGGCATTATCAAAATGGGCAACAGCCTTATCCCTTTCAACAACCCCCAGCCCAAGGATACTAAGACTTACAAATTACTCACGACTAAACCCGGTGAAATGGAGTGAATCCTATGAGTGAAAATGAAATCCGCGTGCTGTATGTACAGCCCGGTAAATACCCGGAGGAACGCACAATTCCCAACACATTAAGGGCATTGCAGGAGCTTGTCGGCGGTGATATTGAATGTTGCCGTCCGTGGAGAGATAGCGTTTGCGTTATCTGCAACGACTCCGGGAAGATTGACGGTTTGCCGCCTAACCGGCTTTACGGACATACAGATTTTCTTGCAGGTTCTTTTGTGGTCTGCGGCAATGGCGGAGAAGACTTTATCGGTTTGACTGATAGACAGGTTTTCTTATATGAAAGGCTGTATCATAACCCTGTTGTCTTTCTCCCCACGCCGCACGGCCTGTTGCCGATGAAATGCACTCCTGAACAGTACGAGCAATTCCAGCGCGATGGCAATAAGCTGAAAATCAAACCCATCGACCACGGAGAACGCTAAGAGCATGATTTTACACAAACAAAAGGCGGGGTGTCGCCCGCCTTAGAATCTCAAAAATATAACCTCATATATAAAGAAAGCAGGAGGACACCACCATGACCGAACCTAAGTTTATGACCCCTGCCCACCGTAGGGCATACTTAACCCACCTCAACCGCTGCAAGGCAATGGACAGCTACCACCGCGCACTGATTTACATCTTGACAGCAGTACCCGCACTTCGGAATAACATTGACGCTTGTTTCAATTTTGAAAAGGACGAAATCAAGCCGGAATCGCTGGCCGCAGGATGGCAGACCAACGGCACAACCAAGCTGACACGGTTTGCCTATAATCTTTGGAATGGATACGATGACAAATCCTGTACACCGTATGACCTGTTCGGCTGCTCCTTTGCGCCGTATATGTACGAAGCCGTAAAACTGCGCTACCCGGAATATACGCGCCAGTTGGATGATGTGGTAATTGACAATGCCCGGAATTAAGGCAAAGCGCAAGCAGCTTGTGCGCAAAACACTTATGCGGGCCAAGGCGCAAGGTGAACGCACCGCCGAGCAGCGGCAGGAATCCCCCGAAGAATACGCACAAACCGAGGTGCAGCAGGGCATTTCCGATGTGGCTGCCCGTACAGGCAACACCGCCAAAAGCACCGCCCGCATGAGCTACCGCAAGTTTCGTGCAATGCAGGAGAAGCGGAAGAATCTCACCTTGCAGGGCAGCGCCCAATCTGCATCAAAGCCGACTGAAAAAGAGAAAGTCACTGTTCCCACGCAGACCGAGCGCAGGGAAATGTTCAAAAAGCAGCGTTTCCGGCAAAAGGCCATCGCAGCCAAAACACAAGCGCCGCAAGCCCCTGTGCCGTCATCGGCCACACCGGCACCGCCGCCCTGCCGAGTCCAAATGCAGCAGCGCTTAAAGCGGCAGCACCTGACCCGCGAGGCTGTGCGCCGCTATCTGCAAAAGCAGACGACTGCCACAGCGGCGGGCAATACCGCTCCCATCGTTACCCACGCACCCAAACTGCCCACAATCAGCAATAAACAAGCCGCGGTTGAAGCAATCAGCCGTGGCGTTCATTATATCGCAGCCAAAATCAAAGCCCTGCTCTCCCAAACTGTGCGGCGCGCCGCGCAATCGCTGCTGGCGCTGCTTGGCGCAGGCGGCGTGGTGTTGGTGCTGGCGATGGTCATTGGCGCAGCCGCAGCGGTGATCGGCTCGCCCATGGGCATCTTGTTTGCCGATGAATCCGGCGATCCCAACAGCATCCCTATTGCCGAAATCGTTGCCGACACTAACGCCGACTTTGGCGCGGCCATCAATGACATCGTATCCGCCCACCCGGAGTGCAGCGAAACCACCATCACCTACGACTACGAGGACGGTCATACATGGGCAAGCTACTGGCCGGAGGTGCTGGCTATCTTTGCGGTACATACCAACCTTAACTCCGATAGCGACGTTATCGTTATCAATGCCGCCCAAAAGCAGCGTATTCAAGACGCCTTTTGGGCTATGCACGAGATCACCTACGAGGTCGAAGAAGTAGACACCACTCCCGAACCCACCGAGGACGACCCCGACCCGGAGCAGCAGACTGAATACATCCTGCATATCACCGTCAACAGCAAAACCGTGGATGAACTGGCTGAGTTGTACAATTTCACCCAAGACCAAAAAGACATTTTACACGAACTTCTCTCTGACGAAATGCGCCCTACGCTGCTTGCCCTCTGCGGCGGCAGCATCGGTATCATCGAGGATGGCGAACTCTGCTGGCCGCTGCCCGGTCACACCTACATATCCTGTAATTTTGGGGATGACGACGCTTTCGGAAACTCCGGCCATCGCGGAACGGATATTCCTGCGCCGGAGGGCACACCCATCCTCGCCGCCCACGGCGGTACGGTCATCATTTCCGGCTGGAACAATAGCTATGGCAACCAAGTTCTATTGGACAATGGCGCGGGTCTGTCTACGCGGTATGCCCATATGACTGCCGCTGCTGTTTCAGCGGGCGAAACCGTCACGGCAGGGCAAGTCATTGGCTATGTTGGCAATACCGGCGACAGCACAGGTTTCCACCTGCATTTTGAGGTGATGCAGAATGGTGTGCGCGTGAACCCACTGGATGCAGTTACTCCGCAATAAGAATAAACATTTTCATGTAAAATGTTGAAAATATAGTTGTAGTCCAGATTATAGGATAAGCAAGTGTGTATAATAGAGATAGTGACTCTTGTATGAAGATAAAAATGCCTGAAAGGAACTTCTCTATGTCATTCAAAATGAAACGAACCATCGAAATGCGACGTGTAGAAAGTGCGTTTGCTGATTACTTGGAAAACGAGGGCAGTGTTGACCTCCTTTGGTCGGATAAAGTTGGATATGTATTTCTTACCATCAATGAGAAAACCCACGAATCTGAAAGCTGCGATGATTTACATACCGCAACGCAGCTTTGCCACCGACTGCTGGATGATATGGCCATCACCGTGTTGTTGCAGACAAAGCGCAACCACAACTTTACAAATATGGATAAGGACGAAGCCGCACGAGTGCGGGCCGCTTGGAAGCCTGTAATCGAAAAGCTGCCGGACTATGCTTATCTCTGCGATGAAATTCTCCGCGAAGCACAAGAAAATGAGGAGGAAAACGGCATTGATTTACAGTGAAGTCGAAAGAAAAGAAATCGAGCACGTGTACGGCGTTTTCAAGGATTATATTCACGCAAGCAAATTCTTGGATTTTGTCTGGTCTGAAAAGCTGGGGTATCTGCTGCTGCATATCGACCCAACAGAAAACACCATTGAGGAGGACCAAATCATTGCTTCTGCGGATGAATTGTGTGCTGAACTATTCAACGAAGTTGCAACGGATGTTTTTCAAGAAGCTAAGAGAGAACACTTTTATCCTGATGCAGATGATGACGAGATTGCAGAGATTCGCAGACGTTGGCAGCCTTACCTCGACCTGCTTCCTGAGTATAGGAGTTCATGCAGAGCATTTCACACAGCAGAATAAGTGAAAAGAAGCCTTCAGCATGATATGCCCCCTATATAGTTTTCAGTGCTTTATTTCACTGTTCGCTATATAGGGGGCATATCATTGCGCGGGCTGCTATTTGTTTTGGAAATTTGGAATTGTACTTTCTTGCCGAACAGCAGCAGAAATATTTGCTGCTGACATAGCCAATACATACGAAGTGCGGCAGGCTCTTGTTGAGAACGATCTTGAATCACGCTATCCATGACGGAATCATTTGACAAAAAACGTCAAAGTGTGCTATTATATGCCGACTTTTAGTTTGCGAGATCGTTTCGCTTATAGGAAGTGGACATCAAAATTTCACTTGGTTTGCTTTACGATATTCTGTCGGGGATGTTCCCTCTATGTTGCTGAATGTCTTGCAAAAGTAGCTGGACGAAGAAAAGCCAAGAATGCTGGCAATCTGGGATGGCGCAAGGTCGGTTTCGGCCAGTAGCCGCTTCCCCTCCTGGATGCGGCAGTCAATGATATAGTTGATGGGTGAGACCCCATATTCGCGCTTAAAGGCGTGTGCCATATGATATTTGCTGATACTAACCTTTTCAGCAAGTTCATCTAGCGTAAGATTTTCTTTATAATGGTGGTCGATATAGCGCTTTACAGTTGCACACTGACGGTTAGCAGGCAGCCGGGAATGAATAGGAACAGCGGATACACTGGCATTTCGCATAAGCTGCACCACAATAATATCCATATAAGCCTGACAAAGTATCTGAAAATTGGATTCCCGATTCTGCATTTCCGTAAGAATCTTTCTCATGCAGGGCAGTACATCGTTGTTCCCGTCAAACGTATAAACGCAAAAGCTGCCCTCGGAGGTATCGGAAATCGTAAATTCTAACCCCTCGATACCCAACACAATATATTCCAGCGGGTGGGATTCCAAGCTGACCTCTGTGTGAATAACATTGGGGTTTACAACAACAAGCTGATGAGCCCGAACCGGGAATAATCTATCGTTGATTTGAAACTGTCCCGCGCCATCTACAATATAAAATAACTCAGCATAACTGTGAGAATGTGGAATGGAGGGCCAATCCCCGCTATACCTTGTGGAGGCAATATTGCGTAATTTCATCTTATCGCGGGGCAGGGAATCATCATCCTGATTGAAGGAGTAGTTGATATGGCTCATGGGGTCACACTTCCTATTCTGTAGTATATTGTCATTATATTGCACAAGACTGAAAAGCGCAAGACGGTATTCGGCATTTTTGCCAACAACCAACTTTTCCAAAAAATAGTAAATGGTAAAAGTGCACAATAAATACCTGCAAAAATCCGGCGATGTGCCGAAAAGAGGCGGAATAGCAAGATTGTAAAACAGGTGGGCAAGATAATAATTGCTAAAAAACCGGAAAAGCACTACACTTAAATCACCGCGAAAGGGATGTAATCCCGACACAGAATTTACACTTAGGAGGAAAACACAAATGAAGAAGATCGTTGCACTTTTGATGGCTTCTGCTATGGCAGCATCTCTGGCTGCTTGTGGTGGCAGCGCTCAAAGCTCGGAAGCTACCTCTGCTGCTCCCGCTGAATCCACGGCTGCCGAGTCTACGGCCACCGATGGCAAGAAGTACGAGGGCGTTGAGTTGACCATGTGGTCAATGTGGTCTGCCGGTGAGGTTCAGGCAAATGCAATTCAGGCCGCCGCCGACGCTTTCGAAGCTGAAACCGGCGCACACGTCAACATCGAGTGGAAAGGCCGCGATGTCAACACCCTGATTTCTGCCGCTCTGGAATCCGGCGAAAAGATGGACATCTTTGAGGATGACTACAACCGTATCGGTCACGCTTACGCCCCCTACACCTACGACCTGACAGAGATGGCAAACGCTGTCGGTTATGATGACTTCAGCTATGCTTGCTTCAATGATCAGTCCAAAGAGTGGGCCGGCTATCTGAACTCCATCGTAGAGCAGCCCCAGATCGGCGGTATCTTCTACAACAAGGATGTTTTCGATGCCTGCGGCATCACCGAGACCCCTAAGACTTGGGACGAGTTCCTGACCGTCTGCCAGACCATTAAGGACAACGGCTATGAGCCGCTGGCGCTGGACGGTGCTTACGCAAACTTCAACTTCTACAATCATCTGGTTCGTCATCTGGGCGAGGACGCTATTGCCGAGCTGGGCAAGAACGGCGGCTGGGCTGACAACGAGGCTGCTGTGACGGCTGCACAGGAAATCATTGATTTCGTGAATGCCGGTTATCTGGCCGAGGGCGCACCCGATGCCTACCCCGCCAGCCAGACCAAGGTCGGTCTTGGCACGGCTGCTATGGTCGTCTGCGCAAACTACGTTACCTCTGAGGTTGACGCTGCTGTTGGCGAGCCTGTGAACTGGGGCTTCTTCAACTACCCCGAAGTCGAGGGCAATGTGGATGCTTCTGCTTATGCCGGTGCTAACTCTCTGGCTATCTCCTCTAACTGCGAGAACCCGCAGGCCGCATTTGACTTCATTATGACCATCGTTACCGGCACCTGCGGTCAGGAGCTGGTTGACAACGGCGGTCAGATCCCCGCTGACACCCGCCTGAAAGAGTCTGTCCTGGCAGGCTCTGTTGAGACGCTGAAGAACACCACCACTCCGATGAGCTGGTGTGGCTCTCTGAACACGCTGGACGGCTGGTCCTCCATCAAGAGCTCCATGATCGAGCTGTTCGAAGGCAAGTACGCAACCGGCGCTGACTACTGCGCTTACTTGGATACCCTGTGCGGCTAATCCTATAATAAATCACGGTACGCCGTCAAGCGGTGCGGCTGTAATGGATTTATTCAGGATTCCCTCAATCTGAACGGAGGCGGCACCTGAATGGGTGCCGCCTTTGCTTATGACATTTCATTTTTGAGGTATTACCAGTATGAAAAAGAACAAGACAATGATTTTCCTATTCATTCTGCCCACCGTTCTTTGCCTGTTGTTCATGTATGTCTATCCGGTCGTTCGGACAGTTATCATGAGTTTCTTTAAGGTAGAGAGCCTTACGGCAACTACAAGCACATGGAGCTTCTATGGGCTGCAAAACTATTTCAAAATCCTGCGCAATGCCGGTTTTATCAGTTCCATGAAAAACATGGTGATGATTTGGCTGGTAGGCGGCATCATTACGATGTGCCTGTCCATGTTGATGGCCGTAATTTTGACCAGCGGCATCCGCGGCGCAAAATTCTTCAAGGCCGCCATTTATATGCCCAATATCATCAGCGCCGTAGCACTGGCCACCATGTGGATTCAGTATGTGTTCAACTATGATTATGGTCTGCTGAACCAGATTGTCAAAGCATTCGGCGGCGAGAATGTCCGCTGGCTGGGTACAGACCTGATTTTCTGGGCTATGATGATTGCTTTCATCTTTGGCAGCGTTGGTTACTATATGCTGATTTTCATCAGCGGTATCGAAGGTATCCCGCAGGACTTGTACGAAGCTGCCACCATCGACGGCGCGAATATCTTTGACCGCTTTTTCCAGATTACGCTGCCCCTGCTGAAAGGCGTCATCCGCACCTGTGTTACTTTCTGGAGCATCAATGCTACCACATTCTTCCTGTGGACGAAGATGTTCTCCCCCATCAACACGGAAACGGCCACTATTGTGCCCGTTGTGTACCTGTACGATACGGTGTTTGGAGGCAAGGGCGTTGTCGAGCGCGATGCTGGTGCAGGCGCAGCGGTTGGCGTTGTGCTGACTTTGATTATCATTGCTGTGTACGTTATCACCAACCTGATCTTGAAAGACTCGGATCTGGAGTATTAAGGTAGGAGAGCAGTTATGGGAAAATATCACGATAGAATCAACTGGAAGAAAGAGCTTCGGCTTCTGCCCGGTTATATCATTGTTTGCGCGTGGGTCGCGCTTACGGCTGCCATCCTGTTCTGGATCGTCTGCGCCAGCCTTTCCTCAACAAAGGAAATTCTGACGGGCCGTGTTATGGACTTTTCCAATGGTCTGAAGTGGGATAACTACGTCACAGCTTGGAACACCCAAAATGTATCGCTGTATTTCTTCAACAGCTTGGTTTATGCCATTGTTTCCTGTGTGGGCGTATTGCTTATTTCCGCGCCCGGTGCTTATGTGCTTTCTCGCTGGAAGTTTGTCGGCGGTAAGGCCATCCGTATCGGCTTGGTCATTGCCATGAGTGTTCCCACCATTATGATCATCATGCCGCTGTACTCTTTGGCTGTGCAGTGGGGCATCAAGGGTCGTGTGCTGTTGGTTGTGCTGTACATTATGCTGCGCGTACCATACACCACGATTTATCTGTTGGATTTCTTCTCCTCGCTGTCCCGGTCTTATGAGGAGGCAGCCTACATTGACGGATGCAGCCATTCTCGGACATTCTGGCAGATTATGCTGCCGCTGGTTCAGCCCGCCATTATTACGGTTACGATTTTCAACTTCATGTCTGTGTGGAACGAGTTCTTCATGGCGTTGATTTTCACTACCAGCGATTCTATGACCCCTGTTGGTGTCGGTTTGTTGCAGATTGTCAACGCAATGAAATATTCCGGCCAGTACGGTGCTATGTTTGCTGCAGTTATCATTGTGTTCCTGCCTACTTTCCTGCTGTATCTTTTCCTGTCTGAAAAGATTATTGTCGGTGCTACCAGTGGCGGCGTTAAGGGCTGATTTAACTTTCCTCCATTCAAAATATTACGTTTCAAGGAGAATCCTTATATGAATGATGTAAGAAAAATGGGCCGTGTAACGATCCCCACCGATATGGACGCCGTCCCTGAAACCCTCGACCTGCTCAAGCGCTGGGGCGCGGATGCCATCCGCGACTGCGATGGCACTGAGTTCCCGCAGGAGCTAAAGGACACCGGCGCAAAGATTTACGCCACCTATTACACTACCCGTAAGGACAACGCGTGGGCAAAGGCCAACCCCGACGAAACCCAGCAGTGCTACATTATGACGCCGTTCTACACCGCTGAAGGCGGTGCGCTGACCATCCCCCTGATGACGGGCATCAGCCGCGAGCTGATGAAGGTCAACGACCACGACGATATTGCCCGCTGGTGGGAGGTCATCGACCGCACAACGGGCGAACCGCTGGATGCCGCCGCGTGGCATTATGACGCAGCAACCGAGAGCGTCGTTATCAACGCCTCCGCCGCCTACCACGAGTACACGGTCAGCTTTTTGGCGTACCTAATTTGGGACCCCGTGCACATGTACAACTCCGTCATCAACGACTGGAAGGATGTCGAACACCAGATCCCGTTCGACGTGCGCCAGCCCAAGACCCACGCCTACACGATGCGCCGTCTGCGGGAGTACCTCGAAAGCCATCCTTATGTAAATGTTGTTCGTTTCACGACGTTTTTCCACCTGTTCACGCTCGTCTTTGATGAATTGCGCCGTGAAAAGTACGTTGACTGGTACGGCTACTCTGCTTCCGTCTGCCCCTACATTTTGGAGCAGTTCGAGAAAGAAGTCGGCTACAAGTTCCGCCCGGAGTTCATCATCGACCAAGGCTACTACAATAACCAGTACCGCGTACCCAGCAAGGAGTACAAGGACTTTCAGGCATTCCAGCGCCGTGAGGTGGCCGGTCTGATGAAAGAAATGACCGACATCGTCCACGAATACGGCAAGGAAGCCATGATGTTCTTGGGCGACCATTGGATTGGCTGTGAGCCGTTCATGCCGGAATTTCAGAAATCCGGCGTCGATGCCATCGTCGGCAGCGTCGGCAACGGCAGCACGCTGCGCCTGATCTCCGACATTCCCGGCGTCAAGTACACCGAGGGCCGTTTCCTGCCCTACTTCTTCCCCGATACTTTCCACGAGGGCGGCGACCCTGTGCGCGAGGCCAAGGAGAACTGGGTCACGGCCCGCCGCGCGATCCTGCGCAAGCCCATTGACCGCATCGGCTACGGCGGCTACCTGAAGCTGGCCTGCGAGTTCCCGGAGTTCCTCGACTATGTCGAGAGCGTCTGCGACGAGTTCCGTGAGTTGTATGAGAACATCAAGGGCACGACGCCCTACTGCGTCAAGACCGTGGCTGTGCTGAACAGCTGGGGGCAGCAGCGCGCGTGGGGCTGCCACATGGTCCACCATGCGCTGTACCAGAAGCAGAATTACAGCTATGCGGGCGTGATCGAAGCGTTGTCCGGCGCACCGTTCGATGTGAAGTTTATCAGTTTTGACGACATCAAGGCCGACCCGAAGGTGCTGGACGGCATTGACGTCCTTATCAACGTCGGCGACGGCGACACTGCCCACACCGGCGGCAAGGTCTGGGAGGACCCGGAAATTTCCTCTGCTGTCAAGGGCTTTGTCCATCGTGGCGGCGGCTTGATCGGCGTCGGCGAACCGGGCGGCCACCAGTATCAGGGGCGCTATTTGCAACTGTCCGCGCCGCTTGGCGTGGAGAAGGAAACGGGCTTCACCCTAAACTACGACAAGTACAACTGGGACGAGCACCGCGACCACTTTATTCTGGCCGACTGCCCCGACCATGATGTGGACTTTGGCGAGGGCAAGAAGAGCATCTTTGCATGGGAAGGCACAGAAATTCTCATTCAGCGTGACAAGGAAGTCCAGATGGCTGCGCATGAGTACGGCAAGGGGCGCGGTGTGTATATCAGCGGTCTGCCGTACAGCTTTGTGAACAACCGCGTGCTGTACCGCG
>OLPR01000285.1_pt1 | contig 47806 bp, 45 predicted proteins | sample 1672761 | NCBI WGS metagenome assembly OLPR01 (sample SAMEA3136721, study PRJEB25190) | human gut metagenome | biome: human gut; feature: human-associated habitat; material: faeces | place: Austria | collected 2013 | reverse complement strand
CGAGGCACAAGGGATTTATTCCTTGGGATGATGATATTGACATCTCTATGCCCCGTAATGAATACGAGCGTTTTGCAAAACTCGCGCAGAATTCTCTCCCTGAAGGATATTCTTTTCATTCTTTCAGTAATACAGAAGGATATTCAGGTTTTTTTGGGAAAATATACAAAGACGGAACAAAGTTCGAAACGGCGGAAACAAGAAGTGCAGGTTGTGAACAGGGAATTTTTATAGATATATTTCCTTTAGATGTAGTTTCTCCTGATTTGAAAAAACGAAAAATGCAATTAGCCAATTCCTCTAAATGGCAAAAAATTTCGTATTTGTTTCATTCATCTTCAATAAGTGTTCCTCATAAAGGAATTGTTGGTACGCTCGAAAAAGCAGCATGCTGCATTGCTCATCGCTTTTTTCATATCGTTATACGGAACAGAGACATTCTAAAGGTAAACTATGAAAAATCGATAGTTAGCACATGTCCTCAAGTGGGTGATTATATTACCAATATGACATATACCGACGACGGCATATTGTTGTATGAGGAGATATATCCTGCGGTCCCCGTGTTGTTTGAGGGCCATATACTGCCAGGACCCTGTAAAATGGAATGTTACCTCCGCAAAATGTATGGCGAATGGGAAGAAATTCCTGCACCCGAAGATCGCCATACTCATTTACCGTTGTTGCTCGACTTTGGCGATGAGACGGTATGGGAGGCGGAATAATCTAGCCCCCTTTGGCTTTTATGCTAGTTTTGTTTGTTGGCTAGCTGGCAAGCAGAAATGGTTTTCTCTGCTGTTTTTTTCCAAGAAAACTCATTCATAACGCGTGCGTGTATTTTTGCCGCCATTTTCTTGTTTAGTTCAGGATCATTGTAGAGTTCCAAAATAGCTTGAGTAATTATTTCAGGCGATGTGTTGTCAATAATAATTCCATATTCGTTAGTTGGCATAAGCTCATCTACGCCACCAACATGTGTGATTACTGAAGTGGTCTCGCATGCGGCTGCCTCGAGCAATGAAGTTGAGAATCCTTCAGAACGCGTTGGCAAGCAGAAACAATCTGAAGTTTCAAGAAGGGCGGCGACATCGTTTGAATTTATTTTTCCCAGCAAATGAACATTTCTTAATCGGTATTCTTTAATTGCATTCTTAAGGGGGCCATCGCCGGCTAATAAGAAACGAATATTACTATTTGATTGGAGCTGTTGAGCAGCTTCCGCTAAGGGAATAATTCCTTTTTCAGGGATAAAACGGCCAATAAATGAAACAATAAAATCGGATTCTGTCAAATTTAATTCGTCCCTAAAATTTCGGTGAGAAGATTGCTTACGAAAAGAAACAGTGTCAATTGAGTTATTCAAAACTCCTTTTCCGGCTATATTGAAATTGGTTAACCAATGCAAACCTGCTTCGGAAACAGTGTAGAAGTCAATGTCGTGACGTTTTAATAAGGTGGTAACAACGTGTTCCCACGCGCGGACGAAAACATCAGCAACTTTATTTCCAAAAGTAAGATATGCAGAGCCATGATCAACGACAATTGGTTTAATTCCTTTATGTTCAGCAAGTTTTACGCCAGTGAAAGTATGCGGATAAAACCTGGTATTTATTGATATGTAATTAATCTTTTCTTCATTAAGTTGTTTGAGTAGTTTTTTGTAATCTGCATTTTTTTTAGGAAGAGGGAATCGTCCGTTAAATAGTGGATAGCAAGGAAGGCGATAGATAGAGATATTCGCAGAAACGTTTTCATAAGATGTTAAATTAAAACAGTTGTTGGTCACGATAATCGCTTTTTTGCCGAGCTCCTCGAGCGCAAAAGCAAGATTCTGGGTATATTTTTCAACTCCGCCAATATTGGGAAGGTAGTTTGCCGAAAAGATGCAATAGGTTTCCTGCATAAAAACTCCGTACGTACTATGTGTTATGGCTGCTATACTACAGATTCTATATTACTCACAATAAGCATGTACTTTACTTTACGATACAATCAAAACTGGATGACTATTAAGATGCGTACGTGAAAGAGAATGATTTGAAGGTACTCGTTGTAATTCCTGCATACAATGAAGAAGCTAATATTGAAAAAGTTGTTAAGTCCGTTACAGATTATGGATTTGATTACGTAGTAGTAAATGATGGATCAAGCGATAGTACGGCTGAGATTTGCAAAAGAAACAACTTTAACCACCTAGACCTTAAAGAAAATCTTGGTATTGGTGGGGCTGTTCAGGCGGGGCATAAATACGCGTATACTCACGGATATGATGTTGATATTCAGTTTGATGGCGATGGGCAGCATGATGTTGGCTGCATTAGGCTCCTAGTTGAACAAATTGAAAAAGGTGCAGATTTGGTTATTGGCTCGCGCTTTCTTGAGCCAAGCGAGGGATTTAAATCTACGTTTATGCGTCGTGTGGGAATTAAATGGTTGTGCGCCTCAATTCGTCTTGCATCTGGGCTTAAAGTAACCGATCCAACATCTGGATTTCGTGCTACTGGATTAAGAGCTTTAGAATATTTTTGCAAAGATTATCCTGCGGATTACCCCGAACCAGAATCCATTGTTGCAGCAAAAAAAGCCGGACTTAGTATTTCAGAGGTTCAAGTGGTGATGCATGAACGTCAGGGTGGGGTATCATCAATTAATCCTCTTGCAAGTGTGTATTATATGGTCAAAGTAACGCTTGCTGTTTTTTTAGTTGGCTTAGGAAGAAAAAGGAAATGAAATGTCGTTAATGAGAGCTGCGCTTTTGCTTGCTTCCATAATTTTTCTTGTGGTAATTATTAGACTTGTCGCAACAAAGCGCCTGACAATGAAATATTCCTTTTTGTGGCTAGGCCTTATTTTGGTAATTATCGTTTGCGGATTGTTTCCTATTATTCCGTATGCGCTTTCTGATTGGTTAGGCTTTGATACGCCTTCTAATTTTATTTTTCTGGTCGCAATTTTCTTCTTGTTGGCAATTGCTCTTTCGTTGAGCATTATTGTTAGTAAGCAGCAGAGAAGAATCACAACTTTGATTCAAGAACTTTCAATTCTTGAAAATAAAACAAATATTGCACTAAAAAAAGAAGATTTTTAAAAACAATTAACTATAAAGAAATAACTACAAAATCAAAAAAACAAGAGGAGAGCTTTTCTGTGTCTTTAGAACTTACTAAAAAAGAATTTATTATTCTTCGTTCATTTATTGAGCAAGATGTTCCCTCTCTTGATAAGCAGACATTATCAGAGGAGATGGGGTTATCTCTAGAAAATATAGAGTCTACTATTTCAATGCTGCAAGAGCGTGGATTGCTATCGCTGACCGACGTGGTTACTGACTTTGGATATAAAGCTATGCGACCGTATCGAGTAGACAACGCGGTTATTATGGCTGCAGGTTTTGCCTCAAGATGCGCTCCGTTGTCTTACGAAAAGCCCAAAGGTCTTTTTACGGTCAAGGGAGAAATCCTTATTGAGAGGCAGATTAGGCAACTTCAAGAAGCAGGCATTAATGAAATCTATGTTGTAGTTGGTTATATGAAGGAACTTTTCTTCTATTTAGAGGAAAAGTTTGGCGTAAAAATAATTGTCAACGATGATTATTACAAAAGGAACAATACCTCTTCGCTTTTTGCAGCGCGATATTATCTTCGCAATACATTTGTTTGTTCGTCGGATAATTATTTCAGCATCAATCCTTTTGATTCCTATGTATATGAATCGTATTTTGCTGTTATTCAGGCTCAAGAAGAAACAAATGAGTGGGTTGTCAATACTGATTCAAACGATGTAATAGTTGAATATGGAGTTGGCGGCAAGGCGGGAGACTGGTTTCAGATAGGCGAGTTCTATTGGACTAAAGATTTTTCTCGTTTATATATGGATTTACTTGAGGCGGAATATGATGAACCCGAAGTTGCCGACATGCTTCTAGATGCCTTTTATACGCGTCATATAAAGGATCTAGTTGCGGTTCCAAAGAAGTATTCTGCGGGAGATATTCTGGAATTTGATACGGTTGACGAGATTAAAAGCTTTGATGACAAATTTGTTGAAAATATGGACTCAAAGATAATCGAAAACATTTGCAATTCTCTCAATTGCTCTGAATCTGATGTATCTTGTTTTGAGCAGATAAAACGCGGAAACACAAATGTTATTTTCTCTTTCTGGTGTCGTGGGGATAAGTACGTTTATCGTCATCCTGGAAAAGGAAGTGAGAAAATAATCAATAGAAATTACGAGGCATTTGCTCAGAGAAAAGCGGATGACCTTGGCATTGATGGTACGACAGTAGCAATAGACCCTTTGTATGGTTGGAAGATTTCGAAATGGGTTGAGGGCTGTTATGACTATGAATATGGAAACGAATCCGATGCTTTGAGGGCATTTGCGTTGATGCATAAGCTTCATGAGGCAAAAATTAAATGTTCATGGAAATTTGATATCTTGGATAATTGTCGGCATTTTAAAGACCTTGCCGGAGAAACTGATTCACGTTTCGAATTGTCGAACTTAGAAGAGGAGATTGAGCGTTTGTACCATCATGTTGAGGCTGATGGTGTAGAGAAAGTCATGTGTCATAACGACATGTGCGATAGTAATTTGGTCTTCTCTAAATACGATGCGCGTGTTATTGACTGGGAATATGCCGGTCTTGCAGATCCTGCAAGTGACGTGTGCTCGTATATCGTGGGAGTTTCAAATTCAAAAGAAGAGGTTGATAAGCTTCTTGTGATGTATTTCGGAAGATCTTTAACTAACGAAGAGCTTCGACATATGTATGGATTCATTGCCCTTTGCTCGTACCATTGGCTAATGTGGGGAATATATCGTCGTAGTGTTGGTCACGATGTTGGTGCTTTGTTGTATATCTGGTTTAAGTATGTTGATGAATATACAAAGCTAGCGCTTTCGATGTATGAGTCATTCGATTTATTGTTAATACCTTAGAAAGTTTTTATATGGCTGAAAAAAAATTGAAACGAGTTCTTGGATTTGCACCTGCATTTGGTGCGGCAGTAGGGCTTGTTGTTTCTGGTACGGCAATGTTTTCCGTTGGAAATTTGGCGGGAACTACGGGAAATGCAACGTTTATTGTTGCCGCAATTGCGCTTATTCCTATGATGGTAGCCGCTTTTGCTTTCGGTGAATTAGTAGCAATGCTTCCTGGTGGAGGCATGATTTCCGATTATACGCTTCCAGCTCTGGGAAGATTTTGGGCAATGTTTTCGTTGCTATCAGGATATGTCCTGTTGATTGCATGCGATGGCGGTACCCAACTTATGATGGGTGGTGCTTCGGTTGAAGCGGTAACAGGAATTCCCCAGATTGTGGTAGCTTTGCTATTGTTCGCTATTGTTGTGGTTATTAATACGGTTGGCGTAAGTGTATATGGTGCGGTTGAATCATGGTTAACAGTTGGTATGACTGTTATTTTTGCTCTTCTTGGATTGGCAGGGTTTTTAGGATTCGGAGAACAGTTTGGTGCGACTGTTTCTCCCGATAGTTTTAATTTTTGGCCTGAGGGAGGAGCTCCAGTTGCTTTGGGATGTGTTGGTTCTGCAATTTGGTTCTTTATTGGATTTGAGTTTGCTTGCCCTATGGCGCAAGAGAACAAGAAACCACATAGAAACATTCCCTTTGCATTAATGTTCGGACTTTTGGCTATTTATTTGGTTGATGTTCTTTTTGCTACGGCTGCAGTGAGATACACCGATGCAAGCCTGCTTGCTGGTTCTGCTGTACCTCAAACTGTCGCGGCGGGAGCAATGCTTGGTCCTTTAGGCTATGGAGTGATGACTCTTTTGACGATTCTTGCTTCCTTTACTACGGCTAATGCGTATTGTGCGGCACTCCCTCGTATGCTTTATGGTATGGCGCGAGAAGGTTTGATGCCTAAAGTCTTTACGAAGATAAGTAAGCGTTTTCGTACCCCAATTGCAGGAATTGTGTTTACGGCTACACTCATGGCTTTCGCTGTTTTATATATGAGCGCAAACGGAACAAACGCGACAACAGTTAGTTCGCTTATTTCTGTTGCATGTATTACGTGGATGATTTCGTATGCGATTGCTATGATTGACGTTCTTATTTTGCGAAAAAGATACCCAGACTATCCCTGCTTATGGAAAGCTCCAGCAGCAAAGATTATTTTTCCAATTGGTATCTTGGGCGTAGCTTATGCTATCTGGACGCTATCTGATTATTTGCCTGCTGCTATAGTTGCAATGTTGGTGGTAGTTCTTTTTATTGTTTTCTGGACGCGGTATAAGAAAATTGATATGTGGGAAAAGACGCCCATTGGTGATATGGCTCAGAGCATTAGGGAATCTTCAGAACGTTTGCCAGAATGGGACGAAGCGGTTGAAGAGTGGATTGAAAAGCAATCTTCAAAAAATCTTTCTTAAAATCCTTCCTGCTTAACGGAGATTATTATGATTTTTGGAAATAATGGTTGGTCTCAGATTAATAAGCATGCTTCAAAAAAACTTGATGAAGTAGTAAAAAAGATCGAAGCATCCACCATGGAGGAAGGTATTACTTCGTTTCTTGATTGGGGCAATAAAAGCGATTGGAAAAGTTTTCTTCAGGACACTTTGCTTCCGCTGGCGGAAAATTCGGGATGCTTGCGTGCCCTCGATATTCGTTCTTGCAAAGAACCCGAAATGCTATTCGCTGGTTATATTCCAAGAAATAAAGCTTTGTCAACATTGTATGATTTCACAATTTGGATTTGTTTTTTTCTGAATGAGGAAGGGAAGAAGCAAGTAAAGAAAGATATCTTACGTATTTTTGGAAGAGATAATGAGCTAATAGATTCTCGTAATAAAAAGCTTGAATTAACGAGTTCCCGTCTTTACATAGATAACGAAAAAGCCTGTATTGAAGCAAGTTTTTTGATTGGGTCAAGCACCTGGAATCTTATTCCTCCTGTAGTTCATGTGATAAGACCCACAGAGCAAGAGTGTTTAAGATTGATTGAGCTAATAAGAATGTCTATATTAGCCTCCATCTAAGGGAAATCCGCAAATTATGAATTTGAATGATGTATTTGTATTTTGATATTCAATTCGACACGTCTTGGATTGCGTAAGCAAAATCAGGAAATGGAGCCACACTTATGAGCTGTGAAATAAAATCACCCTCAATCTCGGTCTTGATTCCGATTTATAACGTAGAAAAATATTTGCGTCAGTGCTTGGATTCGTTGCGGGCGCAAGCATTGAAAGACTTTGAAGCGATTTGCATCAATGATGGCTCAACAGATAGTTCACGTGAAATAATTCAAGAATATCTAGATAAAGACGCCCGTTTTAAAGTCATAGACAAACCAAATTCAGGCTATGGTTCTTCAATGAACCAAGGGCTTAAAAAAGCGTGTGGTAAATATATTGCCATTTTGGAATCTGATGACTTTTTTGAACCGTTCGCACTTGAAAAGCTCTATACCGCTGCAGAAAACAATAACGCTCAAGCAGTAAAGGCTGATTTTTGGCTGTACTGGTCAACTCCAAAAGAGCGTAAAGAAGCTTTTGGTATTATCACCAATAAAATGGCGGACCGGTTAGTTAACCCGCAAATTGAGCATGAAATCTTTTATAAAAAGCCGTCTATTTGGTCGGGCTTGTATAACCGTGAATGGCTTAACCAAAACAATATTACGTTTTTGGAAACGCCAGGTGCATCGTATCAGGATGCGGGTTTTAGCTTTAAGGTTTGGGCTTCGGCTGAACGAGCTGTTTTCTTAACAACGCCTATTTTGTTTTATAGGCAAGACAACGAACAATCTTCGGTTAATTCACCTACAAAGGTATTCTGTGTTTGCGACGAATATGCTGAAATGGACCGCTACCTAAAGCAAGACCCTAAAAAATACGAGCAGCTTAAAGGCGTAAAGGAGCGCATGAAGCTTGATAGTTACCTATGGAACTATGACCGCTTAAGCCCTGAATTACGCGAGCAGTTCTTAGTTCGTGCAGCGCAAGAGTTTCGCGAAGACGAAGCCAAAGGTTTATTCGACTGGTCTTTGCTGGAATATTTTGAAGAAGTAAACTTGCGTGCAATGTTGGATTCGCCGGAGGCTTTTTGTGAGGGAAGGGCTAACCTTGCAAAGCCGGGAAAACTCAACACGTTTAAGCATTATTACCGGCTTGGGGGGCTTCCCTTGGTTAAAAAAGTAATTACCTCCAAAATGCATGAAGGAAAAGAATAATGCCTGCGCTTTCAGTTATTGTTCCTGTATATAACGTTGAAAACTACCTTGAGTGGTGTTTGGATTCGCTGCGGGTGCAAACTTTTTCAGACATTGAAATCGTATGCGTAAACGATGGGTCTACGGATAATTCGCGCGCTATTCTTTCTACATGCCAAGAAAAAGACAAGCGCATTGTTATTGTGGATAAGTCCAACGGCGGACTTTCTTCTACGCGTAATGCGGGAATAAAAGCCGCAACAGCAGATATAGTATGTTTTTTGGATTCTGACGACCGTTTTACTCCCAATGCGTGTGAGGCAATTGTTAATACCTTTAATTCAACCAACGCAGAGGTAGTTACGTTTGGGGCAAATTGCTATCCAGAAGAAGCGGGGTATCCCTGGCTGGAAGAACATTTAAGCCCGCGAAGTGTGGTATACGAACCCTTCCATAAAGATCTCTTATTTAAAGAAATGTCGCGCCCTTTTGCGTGGCGTACGGCGTGTAAACGTACCTTCATTGTAGAAAATAACTTATTTTTCAATGAAGATGTTAAATTTGGCGAAGATCAAGTTTTTCATTTTGCTATTTATCCTCGTTCTAAAAAAACGGTTCTCATAGCAGATAAGTTATACGACTATCGCGTTGCGCGTGAGGGTTCCTTAATGGCAACAATTGCAACAGATTTGCAACGTAAGGGTTTAGAACACGTGCCTATTGCGCGCGCCATTTTGACTGACTGGAAAAACGAAGGGCTGCTCAAACGCTATTCTGCTGACATGCTCAACTGGGTTGTTGAATTCAATGTGTACGAAGCGCTTAGCTTGCCAGTTGACCAGGTAGGGGTTGTGCTTAATGCGGTAGGTAATTTAATTACCGAGTTTTGGTCAAAGGAAGAAATAGTGCAGCTGGGGCTTCCAAAAGCAACGCTCGATGTTATTAAATTATGCCTTGAAAACAAAAAACCATCACGTATTGACCTTCTAAAGAAAAAGGCTGCCTATCGCATACAGCAAGATGGGCTAATATCATTTGCAGTACATATGATAAAACGCTAATTAGGGGGCATATATGAAGATCAAAGTGCTTGGTCTTTGTAGAGGCGATGGAAAACTGTACATAAAAGTAAAATCTTCCAAACCAGTTTCCGCACAAAACTTTGCAACAAAACTTTGGGGTGAAGGAAGACTTTTCCCTATTAATTGTTATCCTGCGGGTCTTTTGCCTGAGCGGGACTTAGGAGACTCTGAACCACCTAGATTAAAGGTATTTAATCGGAAAGCATCAAACCAGGAAATGCCGAGTCAAGAAACGGCTGATTGCGACTCGTTTGTTCAGGAGGCAAACGGCTCGGTTGATTTAAGTAAAACAACGCTGTTCTGGGTTCTCGAAGTTCCCGTTTTAGAAATTCCATCGGTTGAAGTTGAATTTTTGTACCAGGGACAGCCGGTAGGATTTTTGCCTATTAACTATTCTTCGGCAAAATGGTTTTCACGGTTTAATTACAAAGCAAAAAAAGAGCTCTGCGCTTCTATTCGCAATTATGAAGAGAGCTTTACTAAACAGCAGTTCCAAATAAAAATTCTGAATTATTTTGAATCCGAAGATGGGGTTATTTGGCGCACGGTTGTCTCATGGCAGGGAGATAGCGCTAAACGCCCTGTATTAAATGCGTTTGATGGCAAGGGAAAACAAATTCCTTTTAAGCAATACTTCTTTGAATTTCAACCCGCTTGTTCTGCTAAAGAGCCTAATAAACTTTTTCTTTCCATTGAGCTTCCAGAAAGCCAGAAATATTTTTACCTTGTTTCTGCAGAAACCGAAGAACAAAGCGTTGCCTTTGCTTATGGTGTTGCGGGCTCCATAGCTTACAAAGAAGGGGATTATTGCCCAGGTTTTTGTAGTATGCATAAAGAAGCTTATGGGGGATACAAGTATGATTCTTGGCTTTATATGAAAGATGCTCGCGCAGACGACAAAGCGTATCAAAAATGGTTCGAGCATCATCGGGCGCAAAAAAACGAACTGATTGTCCAGCAGGAAAAAGTGCTCAAAAATGCACCGCTTATTAGTATTGTTGTTCCGTGCTATCAATCAAATAAGCTGTTTCTTTTGCAAATGATTAAATCGGTTGTAAAGCAGAGCTACGCAAACTGGGAATTATTGTTGTTAGATGCTTCGCCTGAAGAAGAAACGGTAGCGCAGGCAGCAAAGGCGTTTTATGACAAGCGCATTCGGTATATTAACTTGAGCGAAAACAAAGGCATTGTAGGCAATACGAATGAAGGTATTCGTGCGGCTAAGGGCAAATTTGTCGCGTTTTTGGACCATGATGATTTACTCGAGCCCGATGCTTTGTATTGCTATTTCATGGCTATGAAGAAAAACCCTAACGCGGAGGTATTTTACTGTGATGAGGATTTATTCGAAAAGCCTGGTAAGTACATTCAGCCTGTTTTTAAAACGCCGCTCAATCTAGATCTTTTATATAGTCACAATTGCGTTACTCACTTCCTTATGATTGACCGCAAGCTTTTGCTTCGTATGGGTCTTTCAACGGATGAAGTTTCTGGCGCGCAAGATTACGACCTTACCTTGCGGGCATATGAAAAAGGCGCGGAATTCTGTCATGTTGCACGCGTTTTGTATCACTGGCGCATACATAAAGGCTCAACAAGTGGGGATAACCTAGGCGGAAAGCCTTACGCAGAAGAAGCAGGAAGACTTGCGCTTCAAAAACACCTTGAGCGTAGGGGAATTAAGGCAAAGGTTACTACAACAGACCATTTGTTTGTGTATCGCGTAAAGTATGCGCTGCCTGATCCTGTCCCATATGTAAGCGTTATTATTCCCAATAAAGATCACGTTGACATGCTTGATGCTTGTATTTCATCAATCATAAACAAAACAACATATACCAATTACGAAATTGTAGTGGTTGAAAACAACAGTGTAGAGCCTGAAACCTTTAAGTATTACGAGTACTTGCAGTATAAGCACGGTCAGGTGCGCGTGGTAACGTGGAAGGGCGAATTCAATTATTCCAAGATAATTAATTTTGGTGTTCAGCAGGCAAGGGGCAAGTATTTGCTTTTGTTGAATAATGATACGGAAGTAATTACGCCAAACTTTATAGAAGAAATGCTGGGTTATTTGCAACGTCCTGAGGTAGGCGTAGTGGGTGCAAAGCTGTATTTCCGTGACAATTTGGTTCAGCATGCTGGAATGTTGGTTGGCGTTCACGGGGCCGTGGCTCATGTAAATCAAAACTTCTCAAAAACACGCGAAGGTTATTTGGCTCGTGCGGTTCGTCCCGGCAATTTCTCGGGCGTTACGGGTGCATGCCAGATGGTAAGCCGTGACGTTTTTGAAAAAGTGGGCGGATACACTGAAACTTTAGCGGTTGGATTTAATGACATTGACTTTTGCCTGAAGGTTGGCCACATAGGGTATCGCATTACGTTTACGCCCTATGCAGAACTGTATCACTATGAATTTGTTTCCCGTGGTAGAGAAATTGCAGATCCTGAAAAGCTTGAACGGTGGGAGAAAGAAAAGCAAGAATTTACAACTCGTTGGGGCAGCGTATTTAAAAACGGCGATCCGTTTACTAATCCAAATTTAGATAAGAACAGCTCATATTATGCTTTGAGTGAAGATTAAACTCTTTAAGAGCCTTTATTTGAAGAATTAAAGGTCCTCATGCTAACATATAAGTTTGTTTAGCTTACATTTAGTGCCTTAGGGTTTAAGTATATACAGGAGCATTCGTGCATGAGTGACTTAAAAGCTCAATTTAAAAAAGATTGGTTCATATTACGGTCATTGGTTTTAAAGGACTTTAAGCTCAAATACCGCCGCAGTGCATTGGGTGTTTTGTGGTCGGTTCTTAATCCGTTGCTTATGATGATTGTTTTGACGGCGGTATTTTCTACGGTATTTCGCTTTCAAATTGAGAATTTTGCGCTGTATTTGATTTTAGGCCAAACGCTGTTTGGTTTGATGTCTGACGCCACATCGGGCGCGATGTCTTCTATTATTGATTCCTCTTCTTTGATTAAAAAGATTCGTATTAATAAGATTCTTTTTCCGCTAGAAAAAGTTGCATTTGCGCTGGTGAATTTTGTAATTTCGCTTATTGCGGTTGTGGCGGTAATGATCTTTTTTCAGGTTGTTCCAACGCTTAACCTGTTGTTTTTGCCGCTGCTTTTGCTGTATGTGTTTGCGTTTAGTTTAGGGCTTGGCTTGCTTATTGCGGCGCTCTCGGTTTTTTTCAGAGATGTTATGCATTTGTGGAGCGTTGTGTTAACGGCGTGGACCTATGCAACGCCTCTGTTTTACCCTATTGAAATCTTGCCAGACTTTTTGGCGCCCTTAATGCAGTTCAATCCCATGTACCATTACGTAACATACTTCCGTGAAATTGCGTTGTGGGGTATGACGCCAAGTTTGGAACAAAATCTTATTTGTATTGGTTTTGCTGCTGCTGCTCTTGTTTTGGGTTATGTAGTATTCCGCGCTAAAGAGAAAAAATTCATCCTTTACGTATAAAAGGAATTAGATATGCCAGAAAACGTTAACACTTCTGTTCTAACTATTGATGACGCTCCTAAAACTGAAGAAGTTGATAACCGTGAAACCATGATTAAGATTGATCATGTTTCTATGGTTTTTAATATGGCGTCAGAGCAGCTGAATAACTTAAAGGAATATGCCATTAAGCTTGCAAAGCGCGAATTGTTTTTTGAGGGCTTCAAGGCGTTAGATGACATTTCTTTTGAGGTAAAAAAAGGCGATGTATTTGGCATTATGGGAACCAACGGTTCTGGTAAATCTACGCTTTTAAAAATTGTTGCGGGCGTTTTGGATCCTTCAGAGGGAACGTGTGAAATCAATGGCAGCATTGCGCCGCTTATTGAGCTTGGTGCTGGCTTTGATATGGACTTAACGGCGCGTGAGAACATTTACCTTAACGGTGCACTGTTGGGATATTCAAAGAAGTTTATCGATGAAAACTTTGATGAAATTGTTAGTTTTGCTGAGGTTGAAAAGTTTCTTGATATGCCTTTGAAGAACTATTCTTCAGGTATGGTTGCGCGTATTGCGTTTGCTATTGCTACGGTTATTGTTCCGGAAATCTTAATTGTTGATGAAGTGCTTTCTGTTGGTGACTTTATGTTCCAAAAGAAATGCGAAGATCGCATTAATCAGCTTATTGAAGAACACGGGGTTACCGTATTAATTGTTTCTCATAGTAATGAGCAAATTGCTCGTTTGTGTAATAAGGCAATTTGGATTGAAAAGGGTCATACCCGCTTAATGGGAGATGCGGAAGAAGTTTGTCGCGTATACGGCGGTCTTGGCGGCCGCACCGGAAGTGCTGAGGCTGAACAGCGGGTATTTAAGGCTCTGGAAAAAGCTGCAAAGCAAAAAGAAACACCTGGTTCATATAAGGTATTTGATGGTGATAACTTTGCAAGCATTAATACTAAGATGATTCGCGAAGACTGGGGTAATGAGAAAGTAGAAACCGTAGCGCTTGCGTGCGATGTTTCTCATGTAAATACTATTGTTGCAAACGCTTTGGCATCTGCTTATGACGCACCTGTGTTGCCTGTTTCTTCGGATACTATCCCCGATACTGTTGAGCAGTATTTGTATCAGGTTGAGCCTAAAAAGGTTCTTTTGTTTGATTGTTGGGGTAGAGCCGCAAATGCTGAAGAACTGGTAAAGGCTTTTCCTTGGTCACCTGAAGTTGTGGTTTTTGGCAGAGGAAAAGAGCCGCTTGATTTTTCAATAGAGGTTTACGAATTTGGGAAAAAAGAAGGGTTCTGGTGTGAAGAGGTTGGAGTAATAGATTTTGATAGCAATCCTGCTTCTTTAGTGGCAGCACCTTATTTGTATAAGGAAAAATGTCCAATTTTTGTGGTTAATAATGAGTCGAATGACGGTTGTCTTACGGACTATTTGAACAAAGTGGATTTCAAAAAAGCAATTGTTTTTGCTGGAGCAAAAAACAGCGCAGTTAAAAAGGTTATTGAAAGTTTTGACAAAAAGGTTTTAGTTTTGGGAAAAGGCAATGTTTCTGAGACTTGCCGAAATATAACAAGCTATGTTTCCGATTCTTTTTTGCGTGATTCATCTGCTGAAAAGAAGTTCTGTTTGTCCGCTTTAACAATTGGCCAATGGCCCAATTTGTTGGCCTGTGGCTGCTTTGGTGCGCGTGCAAATGCACCGTTATTGTTGTCTGATGGAGCAAACTTGGACTCCATTGCGCAGTCTCTTGACTATGTTTCGAATTCAAACGTGGATTCTCTTTTCTTTGTTGCGGGTTCTGCGGGAATGAATGTAATGGAGAGACGTTTATTTTGCTCAGAGGCTTTTGCGCGCTAAAGCAGTGTGCCTATTTAGCCTTATTGCAGTTATTTTACTGAAGAAATAAAGGGAGCTTTTATGGGATTATCTATTGAGTTTGGATTGATTTGCAGAGATGCAGGAAAAGTGTTTATCCGTGCAGCTTCTAGTGTAATCCCAGAGGGACATGAGCTTAAAGTTGAAAGCCAGATTGCGGGCAAGAAGCGTTCCTGTCTTTTGTTTTTAGATAAAGCGAAAAATGACAAGATAGATAAAATTTCATGGATTGTAGTTGCTCCTCAGTATGTGAAGCAGAATCTCGTTTTTTCTTTAGTTGATTCAAAGGGCGATATTACTTCCACTCAAGAAAAAACGCTTTCGCTTGAAAAGGTTAAGTGGCTATCAAGATATAATTACCGCGCAAACAGAGAAGCCGCTTTTGAAATACGGAATTATGATATCGAACGGGACTTTGATTTAGTTCGAATTGATTTGTATGAGTGCATTTCCGATGGCGAAAAAGATATTTTTCATGGGGCGTTGCATATTCAGAATGACATAAAAAGTACTGCTGAGCTGCAGTGCTGTTCAGAAACTGGCGAGGTTATTTCTTCTGATTTCGTGTATATGGGAGAAAGAGAAGAAACTCTAGCTTCGTATTCTTCTAGAAAGTATAGAAAAATATTCTTTTCTATTAAGGTTAACAAAAATGCCCACCTAAGGGTTTTTCAAGTTTTAGATACGGATTCTGGGGAACTTTTAAGAGGTTTTAAAGCTATAGAGCATGATCAGTATGAAAAGATAGAAAAAGAATCTGAGCTTTATTCTCTTAACGCACAGGTTGACCCTGGGTATCACCAATGGTTTATTGAGCATCGAGCTACCCCTATATATGTAAAGGCGCAGCGGGAGTATTGTTTTTCTCAAAAAAACAAATTCAGCATTATTGTTCCGCTGTTTAAGACGCCTCTTAATTTCTTTGATGAAATGGTTGCTTCCGTTAAAGGTCAAAGCTATGAAGATTGGGAGCTTGTTTTAGTAAATGCCAGCCCTGAAGATTTAGTTCTTGCGCAACGGGCCAATGAAGAAACAAAGAAAGATTCACGAATAAAGGTAGTAACTCTTGAATCCAATTTGGGCATAACTTTGAATACTAATAAAGGCGTAGAAGCAGCAACGGGTGATTTTGTTTGCTTCTTTGACCACGATGATATCCTTGAGCCCGATTTACTGTTCGAATATGCGCGTGCTATTGAAGGTAATTCTGAAATAGATTTGCTTTATTGCGATGAAGATAAATTACTCGAAGACGGCTTTTATTCGCAGCCATTTTTTAAGCCAGATTTTTCTATTGATTTACTTCGTAACAACAATTACATCTGCCATATGCTCACGGTTCGTAAATCGGTATTGGATTCCCTGTCAAAAGCTGGTTCAGAGTTTGATGGAGCACAAGATCACAATCTAACATTAAAAGTGGCAGAAGTTGCTCGTGCAATTCATCACGTTCCAAAGGTTTTGTATCACTGGCGAATGAGCGCTGGTTCAACCGCGGCAAATGCAGATAGCAAACCCTATGCAACCATTGCGGGTATTAAGGCTGTGTCTGATCATTTGAAGCGTTTGGGAATAAAGGCAAAGGTGGAGCAGTCTAGAAGGCCGTTTACGTATAAAATTACTTACGATGTTACGGGCGAGCCACTCGTTTCTATTATTATTCCTTCAAAAGACGCAGTTAATCTTTTGAATACATGCATTAAATCTATTATTGAAAAAACCACGTATGCAAATTACGAAATAGTGATAATAGAAAACAATAGTACTGACGAAAAAACCTTTGATTATTACGATGGAGTAACAAGCCGATATGAGTTTGTTCGTGTAATAAAGTGGGATTATGAATTCAACTTTTCAAAGCTTATGAACTTTGGCGCTAAGCACGCTAATGGCGAGTATTTAGTTTTGTTGAATAATGATACTGAACTTTTGTCGGATGATTGGATAGAGCGAATGCTCGGTATATGCCAGCGTAAAGAAGTGGGTATTGTTGGCGTTAGGCTTTTGTATAAAGACGACACCATTCAGCATGCAGGTTTGTGTGTTACTGGTGGTGTTGCGGGGCATCTTAATCGCGTTTTGCCAAAGGGCAACTGGGGCTATTTTGCTTTGGCGGATGCAGAACAAAACTTTAGCGCTGTTACGGCAGCGTGCCTAATGGTTCAAAAATCATTATTCAATGAAGTTGGTGGCTTTACTGAAGAGCTTGCTGTTGCTTTTAATGATGTTGATTTTTGCTTGAAGGTACGGGAGTCCGGTAAGCTTATTGTGTATACTCCCGAAGTCGAACTGTATCATTACGAGTCTATTTCTCGCGGTGAAGAAGACTCGCTTCAGAAAAAGATACGCTTCCATAGGGAAGTTGCCTACATGAATAACAAATGGGCTGCTTATTATATGGCAGGTGACCCTTATATCAATGAAAACTTCGATATGACTGAACCTTACAACAGGTATTATCGCTTGCCTCATTTTGGATAGGGTAGCGGTTAGCGTATATCGAGAATTGGCCTGCAAGCATGCAGGAAGTCTTTTAAATGGCTTACGTAAAAGACATTTAAAAGACTTCCTTAATTGGTTTTTTTCAAATCATAATTCTCCAAGTGACAGCTTTTTTCGTAGGCATTTTCAATAAAACGCTGTGGATTATTTAAGAACTCATCTTCTTCAATAATCGAGATATATGATCCCGTTAAAGAGTCTATAGAATGACAATATTCGCAACTGTATTGTTTTGGAATTTGGTTATATCGATTCTTGTTTACTATTGATGGGAGTTTTGAAGCGCAGAATGAACTAGTCTTACATCCGTCTTGCTGGGTGGTTAACTTCTCGATCCAAGAGTAATCTCCGTTAACTTTTTTAATCACTGAGACAATTCCATTTGGACGTGAGCTTCTATCATTTCTCTTGATATTTTTGAGTGAATATTCAAGTTCCCATGATATCCATTTACTTTCTAACATTTCGGGAGAAATAACAAGGATGGTTACAGAGGTTCCGTAAATCATATCCTTAAGTCGCTTTTTAATTGTGTCTGCTTTGTAGCTACTTAAATCATCGGAGTAGCCATCTTCCCCTTTGTAATAGGCGGCATCTTCACCAAGAGCTTTTATTATGCGGTTTCGTACTTCTTTTGCGTCACTATACTTATAGGAAATAAAGGTTTTTCGAGCCATTGATCCTCCTAGAGAATTGAAAATCCAATCAGAAGAGAGAAAAGTAACAATACAATAAAAAGAGGTGTATAAAAAGCAACAAGTGAAATGCTTTTCAAAGAAGACCTTTTTGTTATTTCCGAATATTTTGGTGGTTGCATGTCGAAATTACATTCATGGCAGCCATTTTAACTTCTTCGTATAGCTTCCTATATTGTTTTTCCTGATAAAAATAATACCAATCAAAAATAGAAAAAAGGGCTATAGTTGCCCATACGGCAACTATAGCAATCAAACGGTTATTAACTCCTACTGTAATTACAACAGTAGCTATAGCCGCAAAAAGAGTTGCTGAAAGTCCTTTGAATGTTGCCGAAACGGAAGCCATACGATTAATGACTCCTTGAATCATATTTAAATAGGCAATAACGTCATTGTTCAAATTTGTTTTATCTTTCGTACGTGACCTCAATTTTAGGAGGTGTAAATTTGGGTTGGTTACGTGTTTGCTTGTACAAATTTAAGTAAACTTAACACCGCGCCATTGCTGCCCAAATGTAAATCAAATTCATTGCATTTAACGCAAATAAGGTAAGAAGAATAATAGGGGAAGAATCTTCGCTTCTTTGCGTGTTTTTTGTTCTGAACAACAAGAAGATTAGTGGCGCAAAGGGCAAGAAGTATCTGCCTTGAACACCTTCAATAGAGAACTCTGTGGTAAACGTCCAAGCAAGACATAATGACAAAATAACGGCAAAAAACATTAAAGCGGATAATAACCCAAAAGCAGTTTTTGTTTTTGTGGATGGAATCAATGAGTCAACATCGGATTTCCTTGCTGTATAAAAAAGGATTCCAAGAAAAAGAAGGATAAAGAACCAAGGTGTTTTAAGTTCCGCTTGAAACCATCCAAGCGATCCACCTAGGAAAGTATTGAGATAAAAGTCGAATTTTTGATTAAGTGTATTTACAAAAAGAAAAGCCGTGTGACCAGGATGTTCTATTAGGAATGAAAGGGAATAGAAATAACCACTTTCCGCTCCTCGGTTATTTGTTCCATCCGAGGTTGAGCTATTTCCTTGCGGGACACCAGCCATGTTAAGCAAATCTGGAAGCTTAAAAATGCATACCGCGAATAAAGCTAGTCCCATTAATCCGAACTTATAAATGTATGCTAATTTCTTTGAAGAGAAATTTGAATTAGGTATTAAGAACACAAGAAGTGCGGATAGCGTATAAAGAACTTTGCATGGTGCAAGGAAAAAAGTCACAACTGGAATAGCGATAAGAAGTTTTCGGGAGCATTTTTGCTCTGAATAGATGCCCTTTAAGCAAAGCGCAATCAGCAATAAGCTTAATCCAATAATAGTGGCATCATATGAATAAGAGTTTGCTATGTGCAGCGTCATTGGTAGGAGCGTAATTGCCGCGAATAATGTTTTACCAATGGGAGTTATTTTATAAGCAGCAAATGCAAGCAATGCAAAGCACAAAAAATTAAATAAACGGCCTAAATAAAAAGTCATAGCTCCATTTAGGCCAAAAAGTTGTCCAAGAGAAATACCTATAGCTGAAAAAATTCTTGTTTGCGGGAGACTTGATGTGCTTCTGTTGATGGAAGTTGTTTCAAAATCGTTCGAAGATGAACTGTCTGCAAGAGCTTGATTTGTAGCTTGATAATTTTCTTTTCCCATCATTGTATTAAGGGCATTATTTTCGAATTCAATATCAGTTTCTCTCATTACGAGAGTTCCGTCTTCGCTTGTGTTTCCGGTTAAAAGGTTCGAATAGTAATAAGAAGATTTATAATGATATGGTTCATCAGGGGCAGTTCCAGGAAGAAAAACTGCACTATACATGGTTCCCATCAGCAATAAGATGACTAAATAAAATCGAGGAAGAGTTTTTGAACTATCTTTTTTAGAGAAGTACTTATATAAAAGACAGAATAAGAAAAGTAAGACTGCAGATAAAATACCAAGGAATAGAATCATTCTTGATGAATAGCCTACAGCAATTGAATTAAATTTATAAAAGAACACAGAGCTAAGCAAAACAACTACTGCTAATAGTGCAGATTGGACAACAAATTTGTTTTGCTGGAAAAACGCCGTTATTTTATCGAACATACTAGGCTTTCTGGTAGAGTGAGACATTATTATAAAATCAACCATACGATTATATACGATTTATAAAAATGAATCACTGTATTGGATTGCGTGGCGGCAGTGCTTGCCTCGCATTAAGGAGGCCTCATGAAGGGCATAATTCTTGCAGGTGGTTCGGGTACGCGCCTGTATCCACTTACCACTGTTACCAGTAAACAGCTTTTGCCTGTTTATGATAAGCCTATGATTTATTATCCGCTTTCAGTTCTTATGATGGCGGGTATTAAAGACATTCTTATTATTTCAACCCCAACAGATCTTCCTAATTTTGAGCGTTTGCTTAAAGATGGTTCTGATTACGGTGTTAACTTGTCGTATGCCGAGCAACCTTCTCCAGATGGTTTGGCCCAGGCCTTCATTATTGGCGAAGAGTTTATTAACGGTGATTCTTGTGCGCTCGTTCTGGGTGACAATATTTTCTACGGCAACGGTTTGGGTAGACACTTACGCCGTGCGGTTGAAGACGCTGAAACAAAAGGCGGCGCTACCGTATTTGGTTATCACGTAGATGATCCAGAGCGTTTTGGTGTAGTTGAATTTGACGAAGACTTCAATGCTATTTCTATTGAAGAAAAACCAGAGCATCCAAAGTCCAACTATGCAGTTACTGGTTTATATTTCTACGACAGCCGTGTTTGCGAATTTGCAAAACAGGTTAAACCATCTGCCCGTGGTGAACTTGAAATTACTACGCTCAACCAAATGTATTTACAAGATGGTACCTTAAACGTAGTAACGCTTGGCCGTGGTTATGCATGGCTTGATACCGGTACTATGGAATCATTGTTTGAAGCTAGTGAATTTGTTCGTGCGGTAGAACGCAGTCAAGGTTTGTCGGTTTCAGTAATTGAAGAAATCGCTTTCCAGAATAGTTGGATTTCAAAAGAACAGCTTATTGAGGCTGCTCAAAAATATGGCAAGTCGGTTTACGGTAAGCATCTTTTGAAAGTGGCTGAAGGAAAAATTGTTCCTCATAAGGAGCGTGCATAAATGCGAATTCTTGTTACTGGTTCTAAAGGCCAGTTAGGAAACGAGCTTAGGCGTTTAATCGAAACAGGCAAGGCAGAAATTGGACCAATTCCTGCTGAGTATGAAAATGCCCAGGTAGATTATGTTGATTACGATACGTTGGACATTACGGATGGCGTTGCTGTTTCGTCTTGGATGGCTCAGCATGAATATGATTTAGTAATTAACTGTGCAGCAATGACAAACGTCGATGGTTGTGAAGCGCAGGAAGAAGCTGCATTTAAAGTTAACGCGCAAGGACCAGAGAATCTTGCACGTGAATGTGAAAAACAGGGTGCAAAGTTTGTTCAGGTTTCAACGGATTATGTTTTCCCAGGAACAGACTCTGTTCCTAGAGCAGAAAACGACCCAACAGGCCCACTTTCTGCTTATGGCAGGTCAAAACTAGCAGGTGAGCAGGCAACTAAGGAAAACTGCTCCAAGTACTTCATTGTTCGTACTGCTTGGCTCTATGGTTATATGGGAAAGAACTTTGTTAAAACAATGCTTTCTCTTGGTAAAACCAAAGATGAAATTTTCGTAGTAGATGACCAGCTAGGCAACCCAACTTCTGCTAATGACTTGGCGTATGAAATCTTGAAAGTTGCATTAACTGAGCACTATGGAATTTACCACTGCACCAATGAAGGCACGTGCTCCTGGGCAGATTTTTCTGCCGCAATCATGCAAGGCGCAGGCCTGAATTGCAAAGTAAATCGTTGCACAAGCAAAGAATATAAAGAGATGAATCCGGCAAGCGCAAGCAGGCCAGCATTTTCTTCGCTAGAAAATGTACACTTGAAAGCTACGGTTGGAAATGAAATGCGCAATTGGCAGGATGCGCTTAAAACGTATTTAGAAAATCTCCCTGAGTTGGAAGGCTAATAATGGCTGAAGAGTTTATTCCTGAAAAGATAATTGTTACTGGCGGCGCGGGCTTTATTGGTTCGAACTTTGTTCATTGGGTAGTAGACAATCAGCCTAATGTTCACGTAACGGTGCTTGATGCTCTTACCTATGCGGGAAATAAAGAAAATCTTGCAGGCATTCTGGAAGACCGCATGACTTTTGTTCATGGCGATATCTGCGATGCTGACTTGCTCGACAAAATTGTTCCTGGTGTAGATGCAATTGTTCATTTTGCTGCAGAGTCGCACAATGACAATTCAATCGCAGACCCAGAGCCTTTCGTACGCACTAACGTATATGGTACGTATCAGTTGCTTCAGGCTGCTCGTAAATATGAGGTTCGCTTCCATCATATTTCAACTGACGAAGTATATGGCGATTTAGCGTTTGATGACCCAGCTCGTTTTACTGAAGAAACTCCTTATCATCCATCAAGCCCTTATAGTTCAACCAAGGCAAGCTCAGACATGCTTGTTCGTGCATGGTTTAGAACCTACGGAGTGCGTGTAACCATTTCAAATTGTTCAAACAATTATGGTCCTCGCCAGCACATTGAAAAGTTTATTCCTCGTCAGATAACCAACATTTTGTGTGGTATTCGTCCTAAACTTTACGGTGATGGTTTGAATGTTCGTGACTGGATTCATACCGAAGATCACTCCAGCGCAGTATGGGCAATTCTTACTAAGGGCCGTATTGGTGAAACTTACCTTATCGGTGCCGATGGTGAGAAAAATAACATCGATGTTCTGCATGAAATTCTTGAAGGTATGGGTAAGGCTTCGGATGATTTTGATTGGGTAAAAGATCGACCTGGTCATGACCGCCGTTATGCAATTGATTCAACAAAGCTTCGCACAGAACTAGGCTGGATGCCAAAGCATACCAACTTTGCGCAAGGCTTAGCTAATACCATTGAATGGTACAAAGAAAATCGCAGCTGGTGGGAAGCAGAAAAGGAAGCTACTGAAGCAAAATACGCAAAACAGGGACAGTAAAAGATACGTGTATATTGCCGCCTAGTGTCTCAATGGGCAGGCGCGATAGTGTAAGATTTAGCTACCAGGTTATATAAATCTGGTAGCTTTTTGTTTTAAAGAACTTATTAAGCGTTAAAGCGTTTATTAAGCGCGTTATCGCGTGGTTGAAAATAATGCGCTTTTGTGGGAATAGGAGAACTAACGTGGCAGCAGGAGATACTACCCAAAGCGGTAACTTTACTTTTACGCAAACTTCGATTGAAGGTGTAATAGTTGTTGATGTGAAATCCTACGGGGATGACCGCGGTTACTTTATGGAAACGTATAAAAAACCGGATTTTGTTGCCGGCGGCATCGATGTCGACTTTGTTCAAGACAACCAGTCAAGCTCTACTAAGGGCGTGTTGCGCGGACTTCACTTCCAAATCAATCACCCACAATCCAAGCTTGTCCGTGTGGTTTCAGGAGAAGTATTTGACGTAGCGGTTGACCTACGTGAAGGAAGCCCAACGTATGGCAAATGGGAGGGCGTTGTTCTTTCTGCAGAAAACAAACGCCAGTTCTTTATTCCTCGTGGGTTTGCTCATGGCTTTTTAGTTTTGAGCGATACTGCTGAATTCTGCTACAAGTGCGACGATATTTATCATCCAAATGATGAAGGCGGTCTTATGTGGAACGATCCTGCAATTGGCATCGAATGGCCGGCATTGCGGAGGGATACAGAGTTTGACGAGTCAAAGGTTGTTTTGAGTGACAAAGATAAACTCCATCCTGCTTTTGCGAAATAAGGAAGTCATACAGCTATACAGCAGCACAGTAGCCGCACAGCGATGATTGGATAACAATGAAAAAAGTAATTACCTATGGCACATATGATTTGCTCCATTACGGGCATGTGAGACTTTTGGAAAGAGCAAAAGCTTTAGGTGATTATTTGATTGTTGGGGTAACCTCGGACGATTTTGATAAAACGCGAGGAAAAATTAATGTCAAGCAGCCTCTGATGGAGCGTTTGGAAGCGGTAAAGAATCTTGGTATTGCAGACGAGATTATTGTTGAAGAGTATGTCGGCCAAAAAATTGACGACATAAAACGATATGACGTTGATATCTTTACGGTTGGTTCTGACTGGGAAGGGTACTTTGACTATCTCAAGGAATACTGTGAGGTAGTGTATCTTGATAGAACCCAAGGTGTTTCAAGCACGGAGTTGCGTTCTCAAGAGCGTTCTTTGAAGTTTGGCTTAGTTGGCGAAGGCAGAGTTCTCAATAAAGTAAAAAATGAGGCAAGTCTGGTAAATGGCCTAGAAGTAACAGCTGTTTTTTCTAAAGATGAAGCTATCAAAGCGGAAGCCGTAAAAAATAATATTATCGCTACGGAAAGTTATGATGCACTGCTCGATGAAATAGATGCTGTTTATCTTGTTTCGCATCCTTCTGTTCATTATGGGCAGATTAAAAAAGCGCTTGAAAAAGGAAAGCATGTTTTATGTGAGTCTCCTATAGTGCTTGATGCTGGTCAGCTGTATGAGCTTTATAGCATTGCAGGAGCAAATGAGTGCATCTTGATGGATGCAGTGAAAACTGCATATTCAACGGCATATAACAGGCTTTTGCTTTTGATTAAGTCAGGAAAAATAGGCGAAGTTTTGTCGGTGGATGCAACGTGCACCAGCCTATTGGATATTGACCTTGATAAGGTTGTTAATAATTCCATGTGGGGTGGTTTGTATTTTTGGGGACCAACCGCTCTGCTTCCTATTTTTCAGTTGTTGGGAACGGATTATTGTTCCAAAAGAATTGTTACTCGTCCTTTGCAAGACGCCAAGCAGTTTGACGTGTTTACAAAAATGGACTTCCTGTATCCTTCTGCTACAGCTTCTATTAAGGTTGCGGTTGGCGCAAAGTCAGAGGGTTCTTTAGTTATTTCAGGGACCGAAGGCTACGTGTACGTTCCTTCGCCGTGGTGGAAAACTGATTATTTTGAAGTCAGATTTGAAGACACGAGAGAAAACAAAAGATATTTCTACCAGCTTGATGGAGAAGGAATTCGCTACATGCTGGTAAGTTTTGTTAAAGCAATTGAAAATGGCCGTTTTGATTATTACATTGGAAGAGAAGTATCTGGCCAAATTGCTCAGGTTATGCAGGATTTTGAAGAGAAGAAAGACTTTTTTGAGATATAGAAAGTGTTTTGGGGTTGGCTAGCTGCAATTTACAATGAGTAGCTCAATCCAAGAACTAGGAACACATTACTTCATGAATGCATTGCCTCCTTGGTTTTGTGAATTATTGTTAGCGTTATAGATAGGTGCGTTGTTATGTTGAATTTTACCGTTGGTCCCGTTATGGAAAGTGAAGATGTTTTATCTGTTGCTGGTGAACAGGTTCCATATTTTCGCACCGCGGAGTTTTCAGAAATAATGCTTAACAATGAGCGGATGATTCTTGAATTGGCCGATGCTCCTGTGTATTCACGCGCGGTTTTTTTGACTGGTTCAGGAACAGCCGCCATGGAGTCTTCTGTTATGAATTTGCTCTCTTCAGAAGATAAAGTACTAGTGATAAATGGTGGTAGTTTTGGTCATAGGTTTGTTGAACTGTGTGAGTTGCATCAAATTCCGTATGATCAAATTGAGCTTAATTCTGGATGCGCGCTAACGGGGGAGGCATTATCTGAGTATGATGGCTCAAAGTACACCTCCTTTATTGTTAATTTGCACGAGACTTCAACAGGCGTTTTATACGATCTTGATTTAATTAGTTCATTTTGCAAGAAGAATAACCTCTTTTTAATGGTTGATGCCATTAGTGCGTTTATGGCTGACCCTATTAGCATGAATAACGCCAATATTGGAGCAATGATTGTTGGTTCGCAAAAAGCACTTGCGTGTCATCCTGGAGTATCGGCGGTACTTCTTTCTCCTTCTGCTCTAGAAAGAGTTGAAAAAATAAATTCTAAATGTATGTATCTTGATTTAAAAAACGCGCTTAAAAATGGCGAACGCGGACAAACTCCTTTTACACCCGCAGTAAGCGTTTTATTGCAGATTAGCAAGAGACTTCAAGAGGTTGTAAAAAATGGCGGAATTGAATTTGCTATTGGTGAGGTAAGTACTATCGCTAAAGATTTTCGTTCAAGAATTGCAAATCTTCCGCTGGAAGTTTTTTCTGAATCTATGTCTAATGCGGTAACTCCACTTCATCCTCTAAATGTTTCCGCAAACGATGTATTTCTTCATTTAAAAGATGAATATGGGATTTGGGTTTGTCCAAATGGCGGAGATTTAGCGGACGTTGTTTTTAGAGTTGGTCATATTGGTAGCTTGACTACTAAGGACAATGAAAAACTCGTTGAGGCACTTATTGATTTAAATAAACGAGGGCTGCTTTAGTATAGTTGCTCCTAAGGCAGAGGCAAAGGGAGAAGAGTCCAAGGTTATAAAGAAGCTCCTGCTGAAGAAGCTCAGGCTGAAGCGGCTAAAAAGGCTGCAGAAGCTGCAGTAGCTGCAAGTGGCGGAGGAAATTACACTACACATTCTTTGGGTAATGTTGTTTCAGGCAATGGTATGTTTACTAATCCATGTTCAGGAGGCACGCTTTCGTCCGGGTTTGGCTATCGTGATTTTGATGGCGCTTTTCATAAAGGCATTGACTTGGCAGTCGCAACAGGAACGCTAATCTATGCCGCTGCAGATGGTATTGTTATGATTGTGGGCTGGAGTAGCAGTGCTGGTAACTGGGTGGTAATTAGTCACGGTAATGGTCTTGTTACTAAATACATGCACCATAGCGCTTTAACTGTCTCTGCGGGTCAGTCGGTCTCTAAAGGTCAGCAGATTGGTTTAGTAGGTAATACAGGCAATTCATTTGGCGCACATTTGCATTTTCGAGTTGAGCTGAATGGTGCGGCGGTAAATCCTTTTAACTACCTATATTTGAATATAGGTAAACTGAATTTTAAAGTTGAGGCTGGATGATAAAATTTCCAGCCTCATTTTTTTACAAGAAGTTATTTAGCATATTTCTTAACTAGCTGTCGTCCTGCGATATAGTCCATAACTTCTGTTGTTCCTCCAGCCATTTCGTAGCCACGGAGATCATTCCATATTCTGCCAGCTCTAATTTCTTTGGTGTAGCCAATAGCGGCATAAATAGAAAGGGCATGGTCGGCAACGTTGGTGAGATTCTGGCAGGCGTAGCTTTTTAGAAGGGCGGATTCGAGACGAGTCGACTCGTCTCTATCTAGCATTGAAACAACTTGATAGAGGCGAGCACGTACATTCTGGAGAATGTTCTCCATTGCTACAAGGTGATCTTGGATCGCTCCGATTTTTCCAATGGGTTTTTTAAAGGCAATTCTCTCTGAACAATAGGCGCCAGCGTCGTTCATTACTGCTTGTGCTTGACCTAGAGCTTGAGCAACAACGAGACAGCGTTCAAACTCAAGTTTCTTCATGAGAAGCTTCCAGCCTTCACCTGCTTTACCAATACGCATGTCTTCAGTAAGTACAACATTGTCAAAGAAACAGTCTACAAAAGGAATGGTCTGTTGACCAACTTTATCGAGATGTCCGATGGTATAGCCCTCGATATTATTGGGAACAAGCCAGAGAGAATATTTGTCATTTTCATAAGAAGGATCTTCGTCTTTTGCAACGACGATGGTGTAAATAGACAAGCCACCAAGGGTTACCCATGTTTTCTGGCCACTGAGGAGATAGGCACCATCAGGCTGTTTGACTGCAGTACAAGTCATGGCGTTGTTGTCTGAGCCTGCAGCGGGTTCTGAGATCGCCGTGCAAGCTACACAGGTACTTTCGATATTCTCGATTGCATCCATAATAAGCTTCTGTTGGTCTTCAGATCCAAAATCAATGACATCAGTAATTGAATTAGTGTCCGTTGTGAAAGGAAGAGCGGTTCCGGTAAACTCGTGGAGTTTTTCGGTAAGAATGATCTGAGTTAGTTTGCTACATGGAATACCTCCGACTTCTTCGGGCAGACCCAAATGCATGAAGCCGAGTTCTCGATATGTCATGGCTGCTTCGAGACTAATATGATGATCTTCCTCGTACGCTTTCTTTACCGCTTCGTCATCGAAATACTTCTCAGCGAATTCTTTTGCACTTTCAATGAATAATTCTTGGTCAGGTGTGTATGAGTAATCCATTGTTCCCCTTTGATACGAAAACGACGTTTATGGGATCGCGTTTATTGTAAAGGGGAAAGGAAGATAAAACTTATTCATAGAAATATGAAGTTTTGGGATTTGTATATCTTAGGTGAATAATGCCAGATAAATTAGAAAATGGTGGGCGCTACTGGGTTCGAACCAGCGACCTCTTCCGTGTGAAGGAAGCGCTCTCCCGCTGAGCTAAGCGCCCTAGACTCTCAAAAGAATGGTTATCGATATTTTAGAAGGTGAAGAACCTGTTTTGTCGATGAACCTAATACTCGAGTTATGAGAAAACAAAAAACCCTCTCCGAATAGAGACCAATCAGAGAGGGTGTAATTTCAAATGGTGGGCGATGAGGGATTTGAACCCCCGACCTTGTGCTTGTAAGGCACCTGCGCTCCCGCTGCGCCAATCGCCCTTTCGAGTGCGAAAGTTATTCTCGCATAACAAGTATCTGCATGCAAGACATTTTTTAAATTTATTTCAAATTATTTTGAAATAAAAATTAAGCATTTTCGAATTTTTAGTTAAAACTCTCCTTCATTCTTTTTTGACAACGAGAGAAGGGGGTTGTGTGAAGAAGTCCTCAATAATAGGTGGTTTGCTGAGCGGTTTACTCTGCGTTGTCTGTCTTCTGGTTTATGTCTCGTCGGTTAGGACGCAGGCAGACTCTGCGCGCATGGAAGCGATGGAGAAGTATGGGGGAGAGCAAATTGAAGTTTTCGTCGCGAAAAAGGATATTTACCCTGGCGAAACGCTTAACAATTCAAACGCAGAACTCAAGGTATGGCTTAGTGATCTTTTGCCAGATGAGGCGCTTGTTAATGCGGATAGTGCATGGGGAAAACAAGTCTCTTCTCTTGTAGTGAAAGGTGAGGTTGTCTCCGAGAAGCGATTTAGATCCGATGTCGTTGAGATAGAAGTACCTGAGGGTTTGGTTGCTCTCTCTGTTCCTGCAAAAGACGTTCAGGCTGTTGGTGGCTCATTGTCTCCTGGAAATTATGTTGATGTGTACGCTACAGGAACTCAGACCACCTGTCTTGGTAAGAAAGTTTTGGTTTTGGCAACCAACGCCTCGGAAGGTGAAAAAGGATCCAAGGCGAGTGTGAGTTGGGTTACGTTAGCCGTTTCTCCTGAAAAGGCGCAGGAATATGTAACCGCCTCTCAATCAATGGATATCTATTTCACGTTGCCGGCATTTGAGAGTAATAAAGGGGAGAAAAATGAATAAAAAAGCATTGTTATGTCTAGATACCGAATCGCTTCTGCATCCGTTTTTAATTGGATTGCCAGATGAAAGACTCGATGAGCAGCCATGGCTTGGAGTGTGCTGTGACGCTCAAAAGGCACGGTTGGCTGTTTTTTCAAATAAGGAACTAAAAGTTGTTTGGGTTGTTTCAAGTGATACGGTAGCGGGAATCAATCTTGCTGCTGCTTTAAGAAAAGACAATCCTTTTGTTGACGTTTATTACGTTACATTTGATATGACTGGATCGGTGCTGAGTCGATGTCGAGCAGCGAGTGTAAAACCCTTGAATAAAACAGGATTTATGCACGCTTATTCCTCTCTAAAATCAACCAAAAAAACAATCAGTATGAAGAAGTAAAACGGGATCAGAAGGCACGAGCGTTTTTGTTGAGCGAAGAATCAGAAGGAGATAAAAGTAAGCCTCATAACGAGATAAATCAAAGTCAGGAAGAGAAATTAAGAGCTGTGAATTGTTCTTTAGGAGAGAGGAAAGATGAATTAGACCTAGAGGAATCTCCTAATGTTTTCCCTCAGTTTTCATTAGAAAAAAGACAAGAAGCTAAAAAAGACATTTCTTTGCTTCGTGAACAAATGAAATTGGGGGATTCTGAGGTTCTAAGAAATACCTGCAACAAGAAATCAGAACCCATGGCTGATAAAGGGGATAGGCTAAAGAAAGCATTGGTATTACTGAAAGAGGAGCAAAAAGGGTGCGTTCTTTCGGTTTTTAGCGGAAGTGGTGGTTCTGGGAAAAGTACCATATCTGCAATGCTAGGATTAGCTGCTGTTGATTTAGGTTTTAAAACGGTAATCCTTGATGCAGATTTTCAATTTGGTGATATGGCCTTCTTGCTGGGTTTAAATGATCAAACTACCGTTCAGGATATTATTGAAAACCCGGAAAGAATACATGAGGTTATGAATCACGATGCCTTACCTTCCCTTATTGCATCGCCAAAAAATCTCGAGTATAGCGAGGTTGCAAGTAAACAGGTTTCGGAACTTCTGGTGCTTTTAAGAAGCCAGTATGAAGTTATTATTGTAAACACGGGAGCTTTCTGGTGTGATTTACACGACCAATTACTCGAGAATTCTGATAAGTCACTCTTCCTTATTGATCAAAGACCCTCTTCGGTTCGTTCTTGTTCCCATGCACTTTCGCTTTGTGCGCGTTGTGGAATTGCCACTCAAAACTTTGTCTTTGCTTTGAATAGATGCTCAAGGCAAGCTCTTTTGACTTCTATTGACGTTTCCTGTGCTTTGAAGGGCGTTCACGTTCATGAACTCAAGGATGGAGGAAAGGAAGTTGGAGAGCTATTGGCTGCGGGATTACCAAGGGAACTAACGAGAGGAAGGAATGTTTTTTATGAGGGGTTAAAGGAGTTTGCTCAGGAAATTATTCCATTGAAAAAGAAGAGCGAGACAAGTAATACGTCTGCTTCAGATAGATCGAAAACCTTTCGTTTAATAAGAAGAAAGAGGAGAGCAGCATGTCTTTAACCGCAAGAGTAGAAAAAGCCTCCTCCGTTATCGAAGGTAGTGAATATGTTGATAAAAGCAATACTGAACAATTAAATGAAGCAGCTTCGTATGAAAGGATGAAAAGAAACGTACAGCAACTATTGCCCCCTGTTCTTTTGGGGAAATTGATTGAGCAGAGCCCCCAGCAGGCTAAGAGCGAAATAAAGATAGCCTGCGAACGGGTAATTAGCAAAGAGCCATGGTTGTATACCAATGCTGATTGTGAAAAATTTGTCGAACGATATTTGGATTCAATATTTGGGCTTGGTCCGCTTGAAAGTTTGCTAGATAACGAAGATATTACTGAAATCATGGTTAACGGTTCTCACTCGTTTTTCTACGAAATGGAAGGAAGACTGTTTGAGTCGGATTCCGTTTTTGCTTCTGATGCGCAAGTTTATGCTTTGATCGATAAGATTATCAGCCCGTTAGGAAGAAGGGTGGACGAGTCTTCTCCTATGGTTAATGCTCGTCTACCTGAGGGGCATCGCGTAAACGTGATTATTCCTCCTCTTGCGCTTGATGGACCTGTTGTTACTATAAGAAAGTTTCGTAGCAAGATTTATTCGCTCGAGGAGCTTGAAAATATGGGCTCTTTCGATAATGAAATTAAATCCTTGATGAAGTGGGCGGTTAGAAAAAGGTGTAATATCGCTGTTTCTGGGGGAACGGGAAGCGGGAAAACAACCTTATTGAACGCCCTTTCAACCCAAATACCGCTCTCTGAGCGTATCGTAACAATTGAGGATTCAGCAGAATTACGGTTTTCTGAACATCCTCATGTCGTTCGTTTGGAAGCACGCCCTCAAAATGTTGAAGGAGTTGGTGAGGTAACAATAAAAGATCTTGTCATCAATTCCTTAAGAATGAGACCTGATCGAATTGTTGTAGGTGAATGTCGGGGATCTGAGGCTCTTGATATGCTTCAGGCTATGAATACCGGTCATGATGGATCACTTACGACATTGCATGCAAACTCTCCCGCAGAAGCAATTTCGCGCTTAACGATGATGGTTCGTTATGGTGCGGAACTTCCTGTTGAGGTTATTGAGAATCAAATCGCCACTGCGCTCGATATTGTTATTCAAACTGCACGTAGTGTTAGTGGGAAGCGTTTTGTAAGCGAACTGGTTGGCTATTCCTATGACACGGTTCGTAGGAAATGTATAATTCAGTCTTTTTACAAATGGGATCCGATTGAAAAGATAGGAACGTGGAACTCTGTTCCTGCTTGGATTGATGAGCTAGTTCCTCTTGGTATGGCTACGCAAGAGGAGGTTGATTCATGGAAACGAGCCACATCGTTATCGTAATTGCTCTTTTGGGGGGTTTTACCTGTGTTGGAATACTCGCAAGTGAAGCAATTAACGGTTTACGTCATCGAAAAAGAAAAAGCAAAGTATTAGTTGGTGGTTTACCTTCTTCTGTTACTGCGCATGTGATGCGTAATGGGGTTATTTTCTTTGAACCTTTTTCAAAGTTTCTTCTTCGAAGCTTCTCTATTAAGAAATGGATCAATCGCTATGTAGGAATTCTTGGATCTTTAGGTTATTTTACCTGTTCAGAATCCCTTTTAAGTTTAGTGATATCAGTATTTTTCATTTGTTTGATTTTAGGATTTGTCGTTTCTGGTTCATTTTTTGTTGGTATATCGGCTTTTGTTTGTCTCGTTCTCTTTCTTGGAATGCTCAGCAGAAGAAAGGAAGAAGAGAGGAAAGAGAAAATACGTGAAGCGATACCTGAAGCATTGCAGACTATGAAAACGTGTTTCTTTGCTGGGTATTCTCTTCCGCAAGTTTTTGAGCAGTTGGTGAATGATACACAAGGGCCGCTACGAGAGCTTTTTGAAAAAGTGGTAAGCGTTTTAAATACGGGCGGGACATTTGACGATGCGCTTGAGTGTATAAAAAGAGGGTCAGAGGAACAGGAACTGGTCTTTTTGGCTGCCGCTCTTGAAATACAACACAAGACTGGTAGTAGCATCGAACAGGTTCTTGAAGCTGCTCGAGAATCGGTTTGTGATGAAATCGAACTTAAGCGGACGCTTCGAACTCAAACCGCCCAGGCTAAGTTATCAGCGCAAATTGTTACGATTATGCCTTTTGCCCTGATTGCTTTATTCTCAATCATTTCTGAAGGATTTCTTGCTCCGTTTTTCGAGAGTGTGGCAGGGGTAACTCTTCTCGCAGTTGCTCTTTTCATGCAACTACTCGGCATTTTCCTTGTGAGGAAGATGTTAAGAGTGGATGTGATGTAAATGGTTGATCTTTTTCTTTATTCAGCCCTTTCTCTTGGCGGTGTTGCGGGCGCGATTGGTGGGATGGAGATTATTTCTTGGAGGAATCGGAAAAGAATATTAACTCAAATTAAAAAGCGAGTGGGTTGTGAGTCGTTTTTGTCTGCAAGGAGCATCTTTGTCGAAAGTAGAGGGTTGAATTATTGGATTATTCAGAAGATGGTTCTTTTTTCAGATGATCACGTAAATCTTATAAAGGGAACTTCACTTTTTCCTTGGGCTTTAGGCTTAAACAATAAAGAGACTCTTATTCAGAAGTCTGGGTTGTTGGGTATTGTCAATGAAAAGGGAATTTTCTCTATAAGGTTAATACTCTCATTTTTTGGCTTTATTGTTGGCCTGTTTGCAGGAGCCTTGTTTTCGGATATTTTAGCTCTTCTTCTCGCTGTACTCTTATTCTTCTTTGGTTTTCTCTTGCCGACACGTGCTCTTAAATCGGAAAGTCAGTTGCGCTCTCAATGCGTTGAGCGTCAGCTGGCGCAAATGATAGAAGTAATAATTTTGGGATTACAGAGTGGTCTTTCGTTTGATAGGTCAGCAAAGCTGTACACCGCATATTTCGAAGGAAGCTTAAAGGAGTCTTTTTCACGTGCTCAAAGTCAATGGGAACACGGATTACTTATACGAAGTGAAGCGCTTAAAAGCCTAGCTGAAACCTATGATTCCTCATTATTTTTTCGAGCTATTGAAAGCATTAATCGGTCCTTGCGTTTTGGTTCTTCGCTGTCAGAGTCTTTAAGTTTAATAGCTTCGGAAGCGCGTTCGGTAAGAAAAACGACACTTGAAGAACGTATTGCTAAAGCTCCGGTAAAGATGCTTCTTCCTGTAGGAACGCTGATTCTGCCAGCGATGCTCATTTTAATTATGGGACCAATCTTGCTGGATTTGATGAACGGAATGTAAAGACGATAGAAGGAGGACAAAATGGAAAGCATAGTACGTGTGAAGAAAAAGTGTATTGAAAAATGGCGTGAATTGGAAAATTCTTATTGCGGAATTATTGGGTTAGCACTAGAAAATGCCAGGTTGAAAGGCAAAAAGTACGTCGGACAGGGAACGACAGAATACGCGATTTTGGTTGGCGTTCTAGTGGTGATTGCTATTTTGGCTATTACGATTTTCAGACCAAAAATCCAAGAATTATGGGATGCAATTTCCTCGGGTATCAATGGGCTCTAGCAATAAAAAGATGTTGCGCCAGTCAGGCCAGGGGACTGTTGAATATGCAGTTGTTTTTGTTGCGTTTCTTTCCTTAGTTATTGCCTTGGGGGTTTATTCAGATTTCTTAAGAGACGGGACAATAATTCAACATCTACTCATGGGGGCTTCTCATCATCTTTTGGGATCGGGGGGAGTTTTACGAGATGTTTTTTTGTATTAGGTCTATGCGTAAACGGGTAAAAGTCCTTGATAAGCGAGAAGGAACAAAAGGGCAGGCTACGATTGAGGCTGCTGCTTTAATTCCTGTCCTTTTTATTCTTCTTCTTTTGCTTTTACAGCCTTCAATTCTTCTGTTTGATCGAATTGTGATGAAAAATGCCGCAGCTGAGGGATGTCGATTGCTAGCTACAAAAACTCCGGTATTGAGTGAAGGGAAAGATCCTTATGAGGAATACGTGCTAACGAGATTAAGTTCAATTCCCGAGGAAGATCATTTTCATGTTCATTCTCAAGGTTGTTCCTGGAAGGTCTCTTTGACGGGAGATGAGACTAGTAACCGCGTTGGTGTTCAAATCGTTAATAAAGTCAAACCTCTCCCTCTTGTTGATTTTATGTCACGGAGTATAGGACTTACTGATAGTGACGGATTCTTTGAAATAAAAGTCGAGGCTGAGTTTTCTCCGAAAAATGATTGGGTGTCTTCAAATGTGGCAGGAAACAATCCTGCTAATTGGGTTAAGCAGTGGGAGTAAAGATGAGAAAAAGAATGAAATTTCGAGGATTTATCGATTTCTTCTGGGATAAAGAAGGAGGATTTAGTACGGCCGGAATGGTTCTCGCTCTTCTTATCACTATTTGCTTGCTTTTTACTGCTGCACGAGTATATGAGGTTAATTCTGCTTCTGCTGATGTTCGGGAGGTTGCCGATGCTGCAGCCCTAGCAGCAGAAAATGTTGTTGCCGAGTTTTATATCGTTGTTGCTTTATGTGATGCTACGGTTTTGAGTTTGTCTCTAATGTTTATTTCAACATTAGCGCTTGGAGTTGTCTGTTTATGTACTCCCGTGACAGTAAGTTTCGCGGAGGCTTTTTTCAAGGCAGCTGAAAAGATAAAAGATGCTCGAGATAGTTTTGCTGAAAAGGCGCAACATTCTCTTGATAAATTTCAGTCCGTTCTTCCTTTTTTGGCACTAACAAAAGCGCAGAGCGTGTTTCAGGCGAATTCGTCTTTGCCCCGTGGAGGGGAATATTCGGGTGTTGCTCTTTTGGTTCCTTGGGAAGGAGAAGATGACGGATCGCTGGTTTTCGATAAAAGTGATGATACTCAAAAGAGAATTGAAAGCAAAAGTGATGAGCTAAAGGAACAGGGAGAAAAAGCCGAAGAGGCAGCAAAGAAGGGACGAGCAAGCAAAGAGCGAGCGTTTCTTCACGATAGTGGTAGTCAGACGGACTATTGTATGTATGAAAGAGCCGAACATCTTGCTGGGATGACAGGATCAGAAAACCCGTTCTTCTCTTCGGTGGAAACATGGTCTTTTTCTGCTGCCTTAGATAGGGCGAAGGTTTATTACGAAAAAAGAGCACAGCAAGAAGAACCGGGTGGCAATTCCGTCGCAGAGCAATCGAATTCTGCTTTACGTAAACGTTTTTACGAGTTTGCTATTCAAGAAATTCAAAAAGGATATGTATATGAAACAGACGAATCTTTCGAGGCTTATTTTCCTCTTTTGCCAAAAAACACTAACGAAATGAGAGAAACAGTTCTTTACACAGAATCCATCTATCCTATCGGGAACAGTTCTGGAAAAGAAATGATGCATGCGTGGGGAGGTTGTCCGGGGCTAAATGGCCAAGAGAGGATGGGAACCGGATCCATCCAGCAACTGGAAAAAGGGTCATATGAAACTTGCACAGCATGCGATTTTAAGGTGAGCAGTATGGGGAGTGTTGCTTCTGCTTCAACCAATATAGAAAACGGTTTCGAATACCATTATCTTGTTGTTGCCAAAGAGGCAGAAGAGTATCAAAAAGCTAAAAAAGAATTTTCTCCATCGGCGAAAAAGGTTAAAGGAATTACCAATGATCTTCTAGGGTATTTAAAAGAAGCTTTTGATCAGGCATGTAATCAAAGGATAAAAGTTTCTCCTCCAGGAAAATTTGGTGTTGTGTGTTTAGCAGTTAACCAAGATTCACAATCATCCTTTTCTCATTTAGCTTCCTTATTCATCGCAGATTCTGGCAATCTTGGTCCCTGTGTTGCGCTCTCCTCTGCGGTATTAGTAAAAGAGTCTTCAGACGAAAAAAAAGACCATTATCAGTTCTTTTTTTGATGGGGTCTCTGAAGAGGAAGCTCCTGCTTTTGGACCCCTGCGTATTCTTTTTGATGTTTGGTCGTCTTTTCTTTCTGCATATACCGATGGTTATGATGCACTGCTAGTAGGTATTCAAAAAGCACTCAACGCCATTTCTTTTATGAGTGAGAGTAAATTGGGTGATTGGGCATCAAGTCGTTTAGAGGAGATGGTGATTTCTGTCGGACTTGAGCCAGCGGACCTCTCATCGCCGAAACCGGTATTAATTAACTCAGAGCATGTTTTGTCGATGGGTGAGGACTCCTTTTCAGCAAAACTGCTTTCAGTGAAACATTTCGCTTCCACTTCACTTCTAGCTGGAGGAAATATTTTTGGGGATGCTCTTGACGGTATAGAGGAGAGCGGATCGCGGTTTCTTGATGAGTTTTCTCAGGGATTTGAAATTGCAAGTATCGAAATATTTGAAGGTGCGATAACTATTCCTATCACTATTACGCTTCCTGGTTTTATTGCTGATGAATCTCGCAATCTTTTTTCATCAGGAATTGAGTCTTTAAGGAATCTTGCTGCAACAGTTACGGGATGGAGGCAGTGGGAATGAAGTTAGTTGTTAATTAGAGAATTGATACTGCTAAGTTTAAAAAAAGACTCAAAGGGCAAATGACTATTGAATTTGTGGTTTGTTTTCCTGTAATGCTCGTCGTTGCATTGATTGCAGTGAATACTCTTTTGTTTTTTGGTGAATGTGCTTCGTTTGATCGTAACTTTAAAGATGCCACATGCGCATATGCAAGTTCCCCTGGTTACGGACAAGGTATGTCTAATTCCTGCGCAAAAATTCAGAGCAGTATAGAAGAGGTATGCGATACAGAATATGTCGATGTGTCTGTTTCTTCATCTGGAGTTGAAGGTGGACTCGTGACATTTACGGGGACGCTTTCTTTTTTGCCAACTCTTTTTGGCGCTGGTACTCTGAACTCCGCCTTTGGTGTTTCTTTCCCACGAATGACTCATCAATCTCAGATAGTGATTGACTGTTATAAGCCAGGGGTGATTATATGATGCGATCGTCTCATTATTCTCGTGTCGCTAAAGCGATGGGGATACTGCTGTTTTTAGTATTGATGTGCGTATTGTTTGACTATTTTTTTGGCTCTAAACAACTGCCAGCTCAAAAAGTGTCTGGAAATATAGCAGAGGCGGTACTTGTAGAAAATCAGTCTTTTGAATCCGTTATTGAACAATATCCCGACTCTCTTTTTGCCGATTTTAAGAATGAACCGTCGGGTGCTTTTGTGGAGGAGTGCCTTGATTTGTCGGGTTACGAGAATGTGTATGTGGGTAAGGATGAAAGATCTCTCTGTTTTACTATGCCTCAAGATCCCACAGATGCTTTTTTTCGGATTAAAGACTTTTTGGAAGAAAAAGGATGGATGTGTATTGAGAGCGGAGTACGTTGTAAAGCTTCTTTTGTGAAGGAGACTGGTTTGCTGCATTGGTTGTTTGTAGAGACTTATTCGATTAATGCTGGATCAATGGTTTTGATAACGAAGGAGGAGGGGGATGACAAGGAGTGATATTCCGCTTTGCTTTGCGGCGAATTATTTCGACCGTTTGAAAGGGCTGTTTAGCTTTAAGGGTGAAGAAGTAGTTTTGGTTATTATTCCCTGTAAATCAATCCATACGTTTTTTCTTGACAGATCAATACATGTTGCGTTTTTCGATCGGAAGGGTTTTGTAGTTGCTTCTTATAAGGATGTTCCGCCTTTTCGTTTGTGCTGTGAAGGAAAAGCGTATGGGGTCCTGGAACGCTGGAGTGGCGGAAAGGGAGATGATACATGGTTAGAGGTAGGGGATCGAATTATTGTTACCACTAAACAATATAGAAAAGAGGGTTGAAAGATGTTAACAAAAGATCAAACAATGAATCACGGAACGAAAGAGTGTCCTGTATGTCATGCACTTTGTTTTTCGGATATGGATGTGTGCTATGGATGCTTGCATCGGTTTGTTGGTGATGCGACTGAAGGACGAGAACAAATTAGCAGTATGCAGTGTGAAAAAAGTGAGCTACCTACCATGATTTTGAACGGAGAAAGCAAGGAACATAGCGTCAGTAGATTCGCTTGTGTTCAAGGAGACTCATGCGATTTTGCTAATGTGCGTCATGATGAAGACCTCATGAAAAAAGACACAGAGGCGTTTGAGATAATAAAAACACTCCCATTTTCTTCCGATCAATGTCTGAAATTTCAGATAGACGTAAAGATAACGGGAGTGTAGTTACGCAGTAAAAAACAAACAATTACTCATCTAGGAAGGTTTTTACCGAAGATTCAATGGAGCTGGTTGAACTCTCGATAACGGTTTCAAAACGGATGTTTAGAGAATCAAGTTCGGCGAGTCCTTTGGGGATATTGTGAGTGCTTGTTTCATTGGCGATGAGTTCATTGAGTTCACAGCCAGACAAAGCGCTGATCTCTGCCGGTAGGGGTTCGTCAGTTGCAATAGCATGAAGACCGCGGTATACATTTTCGCCAAATTTTGCCCAATGAGCTGTAGAGGCAATAAGTACTTGATTGTCTCTACGCAGGTTCTCGGCAACTTTCATTGCAACAGCGGTATGCGGATCAATGAGGTAATTGTAGTTCTTGAGGACGTTGCTAATAGTTTTAAGACAGGTGTCATTGTCAATGGAATCAGATGCAAAATCTTCCTGCAACTTTTGAAGAGTGAGAGTATCAATTTTGAAAGAACCTTTTTCCTTGAGGTCGGTCATCCATTGAGAAATAGTGTTGCCGTCGCGCCCTGTTAATTCAAAAAGCTGGCGCTCCATGTTTGAGGAAATTAAGATGTCCATCGAAGGGGAAGGGGTAAGGACAAATTCTCGATCACTAATAGAGTATTCCCCCGTGTTAATGAAGTCGGTTAATACGCGATTTTCGTTGCTTGCGCAGAAGAGTTTTCCAAGAGGAGTTCCCATTTGCTTTGCATACCATGCAGCTAAAATATTACCGAAGTTTCCTGTAGGAACACACACATCAAGTACTTCGCCCGCATTAAGCTTTCCGTCGTTTACCAGTTTTCCATAACTGGAGATATAGTAAACAACCTGAGGTAAAAGCCTGCCCCAGTTGATTGAATTTGCGCTCGACAGAGCATAGCGTTTGTCGTCAAGAAGAGATTTGTTAAATTTTTCATCGTTAAAAACATTTTTAACGCCTGTTTGGCAGTCGTCGAAGTTACCTTTGACAGCCCAAACCTCAACGTTGTCACCTGCTTGAGTTGCCATTTGTTTATGTTGGATATCGCTTACACCGCCATCGGGATAAAGAACGGCAATCTTAACGCCTTCTTTATCTTTGAAGCCTTCAAGCGCTGCTTTTCCTGTATCGCCCGAGGTTGCAACCAGGATGAGAAAATTGTTATCAATGCTGCCTGTCTTGCGTAGTTGCGCGGCACTTTGAGCAAAGAAGAGAGGGAGGCATTGAAGAGCCATATCTTTAAACGCACTGGTTGGACCATGCCAAAGCTCTAAAACATGAGTTTTGTTGTCGAGCGATGTAATAGGGCATATGTCTTCTGAATCAAACTGATCCCCATAAGCTTTTTCCATAAGCGTGGAGATAGTCTTGTCGTCAATATCAATATTGAAAGCACGATAAATGCTTGCGGCGCGCTCCGCATAAGTGAGATTAGACAACGAAAGTATTTCTTCTAGTGAAAAGTGGGGAAGATTTTCAGGAACAAAAAGTCCGCCACCATCTGCTAAGCCCTGCACAACAGCTTCGGTAAACGTAACAGGATTAGTGCATTGTCCGCGTGTATCAATGTATCGATTTGTAGACATAAGATTATCTTTCATGAGGTAACATTAACAGCGTAAGTATACTACGCTCGATAGATTGTTAATTTAGCTTTACTTAATATAAACATTGTTTAAGGTGAGCGCTAAGGAAGGGAGCTGTAGTGGAAAAAGTGTCTATGTCGCACGAGGATTATCTCGAAGCTATCGTTATGCTTGGAGGTACTTCTACTCTGCCAGTACGCTCTGTTGATATAGCTGCTAAGCTCGGTGTTTCGAAAGCCTCTGTCTCTAAGGCAGTGGCAAGCTTAAAAGCTTCAGGAATGCTCAATCAGCCGTTTTATGGTGATATTACTCTTACTGAAGAGGGGTATGAGTATGGTCAGGCTGTTTTGGAGCGTCACACCATGCTTACCAAATTTTTAGTTGAAGCCATTGGTTTAGATCAAGAAGACGCCGAAGAGGAAGCATGCCAAATGGAGCATGCTATCAGTGATGAGTCTTTTGAAAAGTGGCTAGCGTATTTCAAATCCATCGGTTTGTAATTGTGTGCAGTTTTTAAACTTGATTTACGGGCTTTTTGTTTATCCTTGACGTTTAAGAAGTAATGGTGATTTGTTTCTGCGGGGTACCGCAGAAACAAGTGCTGACTTCTTAGGCTTAAATAAAAATAGGATAAGGGGAAGGGGAATTCTATGAATAAGCAGGCGAGCCAGGTTGTAGGAGTACCTATTTTCGATCTCGAAAACAAGGTAGCCATTGTAACGGGGGCTGCTCGAGGTATAGGAAGGGGAATCGCATGGGCATATGCGGGGTATGGCTGCAAACTTGTGCTTGTTGATATCCTCGAGAGGGAACTTGATCAAACCAGAAAGGATATCCTAAATCAATTTGGGGTTGATGTAATAACTTACGTAGGGGATGTTCGTGATTCTGAATTAGTCGACCAAATAATTCAGGATACCGTTTCCACCTTTGGACGTATTGATATTCTTGTCAATAATGCGGGCGTTGGAATGACGCGTCTGGCAGTTGATTGTGATGAAGAAGAATTTGATACAGTAATGGATACCGACTTAAAAGCAGTATTTTTCCTTTCGAAAAAAGTTGCCCAGGTGATGATTGAACAGAAAAAAGGAAACATTATTAATCTTTCTTCTGTTGTAGCTCGTGTTGGGTCTTCTCGTATGGCTCCTTACATGGCAGCTAAGGCTGGCGTTCTTCAAATGACACGTGGTCTGGCTTTTGAGTGGGCGCGGTTTAACATTCGTGTCAACTGTATTTGCCCTGGTTATATCAATACTGGTATGACAGAAGATACGTTGGCAAATCCTCGTGCCTATGAGGCAATTACCAAAATGATTCCGCATGAAAGAAAAGTTGGAGAACCCGAAGATATTGCTGCCGCTGCTGTTTTCTTAGCGAGTGATTGCACTGAGCTGATTACAGGTTTCCCTTTGTATGTTGATGCGGGTCGTTCTATTTGGTAGTCGGGTTGTATGATTGTGTGATAAGGCTTTAATGTATTGCTGAATGAGACATTGTTGTTAAGACGTGTTTTTGTTTTTCGTGATTTGGATAAGGATTCATTTATGAAAGAAAAGTTGCTTGAACTCTCAAAAGAAGAACTTGTTGATCTTTTGGAATTGAGTTCTAAAAACATCGTGGCGATGGATGGTGTTTGGTTTCAAACGCTCGAAGAGGCTATCGGCATGGATAAGGCAATGGATTACGATGCGGAAGCTTGGCGCCGATATTCTCCTGCCGAAGCACGTCGCTTAAAAAAGTACTATCACATGGAAGAGTATCCAGGCTTAAAGGGTCTAGAGAAGGCATTGATTGTCGGGTATAGCACATTAGCTAATCAGACAAGTATTGTTTGGGAAGACGATTCGCTTATTTATCGCGTTGATGTATGTAGGGTTCAAGCAGCTCGTTCGCGCAAGGGCATGGAGTTCCATCCTTGTAAACGAGTGGGATTAATTGAGTATCAAGGGTTTGCACGGGCAATCGATGATCGAATTGAATGTGAATGCGTGAGCTGTTATCCCGATATAACTGATGACACGTGTAGCTGCGCATGGAAGTTTACAATTAATCAATAGATAAAATCCCGCCCCGAAGCTTTGTGGTATCATACGAACAAGTGTTTGATATGAAAGGCTTTTGAATGGCTGCCGGAACAGTAATTTTAGGCATAGACCCTGGCCTTGCTCATACAGGCTGGGGTCTTGTTTTGCAGCGGGGGTCTCGCTTGTCGTGCATGGCATATGGCTGCATTGAAACAAAGAATGATAAGCCGCTTCCGCTGCGTCTTCAAAAGATCTATCAGCAAATGAGTGCCGTGGTTGCTCGTTATCAGCCAAGTTGTGTTGGAGTTGAAACGGTGTGGTTTGGCTCTAATGCCCAAAGCGCGTTTGCTACGGGTCAGGCTCGTGGTGCTGCGCTGGCGGCTTGCGCGAATAATGATATTCATTATGAAGAATACTCGCCGAGTCAAATTAAACTTGCAGTTGTTGGTACAGGCAGCGCAGAAAAGGACCAGGTTCAATATATGGTTAAGCATCTTTTGTCGTTGGATCGAATTCCATCTCCTGACCATTCTGCTGATGCGCTAGCAGCTGCTATTTGCTTTTCGACACATATTGGTGTTGGAAATAGAATCCGAAGGGAACAACGATGATTGCTTGTGTAAAGGGTCAGCTAATTTCAAAAAGCCTCAATTCGGTAATTGTTGATGTTTCTGGGGTTGGATACGAAATACAAATGGCAACTACATCAATTTCAAAACTCCCTGAATTAGGGTCAACGGTTCAAATACTTACTCGTCTTCAAATCAGAGAGGACAGCTGCATCCTTTTCGGTTTTCTTTCCGCTGAAGAGAAAAATCTTTTCGAACGTTTTGTTGCGGTTTCTGGCGTTGGACCTAAGGCGGCGCTTTCGCTTTTATCTACCTGTGAACCAAAAGAGTTAATAACTGCTATTGCGACGCAAAATATTTCTGTTATTCAACAAGCTCCAGGTGTTGGCAAAAAAATGGCCTCACGTATTGCATTAGAATTGAAAGATCAATTTAGTGAAGATGATTCATTGGCTCTTGGAACCTCGAGGCAAACTTCTTTTGCTAGAGCCGGAGCACTTGAGGCTCTGTTGTCCATGGGCTTTACTTCGGCCGAAGCGGAGCTTGCTTTGAAGGGCGCACCTGAATTATCCACTGAAGCATCTCTTCTTCAATATGCACTTAAGCGTTTAGGGGAATAAGTGTCACAGGATTTTGAAATAGAAAACGTACTTTTTGAAGCTTATTCGGAAAAGAATGCCTCGCAGGCTGCAGAGCGTGATTGTTCTGTTGAGCTTAAAGAGGAAGATCTTGTTCTTGATCGTAGTTTGAGGCCAACGCGTCTTGGTGAGTATTTAGGTCAAGAAAAAATCAAAGACAGTTTGTCGATTTTAATCCAGGCGGCAAAGCATCGACATGATGTGGTCGATCATATTCTGTTTTCGGGACCTCCTGGGCTCGGAAAAACAACCTTAGCAAGTGTTGTTGCGAATGAGGTTGGAGTTCAGATAAAAACAACCAGTGGACCAGCGATTGAGCGTACAGGGGACCTTGCTGCGATTCTTACTAATTTAGAGGAAGGTGATGTTCTTTTTATTGATGAGATTCATCGTCTTAATCGGATGGTTGAAGAAGTTCTCTATCCCGCTTTAGAGGATTTCGCTCTCGATATTGTTGTGGGTAAAGGTCCGGCTGCTCGTTCTATTCGCCTTGATTTACCGCGCTTTACTCTTATTGGGGCAACAACACGTACGGGCTTGCTTACTGGCCCCCTTCGTGATCGATTCGGTATTGCTTTTAGACTCGATTATTATTCTCCCAACGAGCTTTCTCAGATTATCATTCGTTCAGCACGTATTCTTAATGTTGATATTGATGTTGAAGGAGCCTTGGAAATTGCTCGGAGAAGCAGAGGAACCCCCCGTTTGGCAAACCGTCTTTTAAGACGTGTTCGAGATTGGGCTCAGGTGAAGGGCGATGGAGTGATTGACGAAGATTGCGCTGCTCAAGCCCTAAGCTTTTTCGAGGTGGATTCTTTGGGTCTCGATTCAGTGGATAATCGAATACTTGAGCTGTTGTGTCAACAGTTTGCAGGGAGACCGGTAGGTTTGTCAACGTTGTCTTCCGCTCTCTCTGAAGACCCTGAAACATTAGAAGATGTGTATGAGCCTTATCTCATGCAGCAGGGGTTGCTTATTCGAACACCGAAAGGACGTCAGGCGACTGATCGTGCGTATGATCACTTGGGATTAATGAGACCAACGGGGAAACAGTGATAGGTTTTCCATTTTTTTCTAGGGTGGACAAACGAACACAATGAGGATGACTATAGCTTTATAGTAAAGAAGCAAAAAGAAGTGGATGTGATTATATGCTGCATCAGGATTATTTAGTAAGAATGTTTATGGTGCTTGCAGCAGCTATTCGTAGAACTATTTTGAATACTTCGGGTGAAAAGGATCCTGAAGCTTCAGCAGAATTGCTCGAATCAACCTTATCAAATGCAACTGAAATAGATGGGTCTTTGCTCTTGAAGATGGATCCTGAAACTATGGTTTCGATGCTTCAAATATCTAATACTGACCCAACTCTTGTTGGCTATATTTCTCGAACGCTTTTACTCGAGTCGTCGTATCTGAGGCAGGCCCAGCGTTTTTCACGTGCAGAGCTTCGGGAAGAGCAGGCGTTATCTTTGGCTCGTGCATATGGATTTTCTCTTAGTGAAGAAGATGTATCGCCTGAAGCACTCGAAAGCTTTTTCGCTGAGTCTCTTCCTGAAAATATTAAGAGTGGTACCGAATCGTGCAAATGAAAGAGATGTCGTTATCTCTTTGTGGATGTGATAGGAGGACGCAACGCTATTGCTAAACTTTGATGCTTTGGTTTGTTCGTGCGTCCTCTTATTGATGTATAAAACGTTTCCGGCAAAATACTTGCTCTAAATGATTTACGTTACTAAAAGAATGACTGGCGGTATATAGGCGTAAAACTGCGCCAAATACTGTAACTAATAAAACCAAAAGCTGAATATATATTGGTTGACTCTATACGAATAAGCGTTCCTATAGGCTCTTTCACATCAATACAAGACCGTTTGTCTTGGCATTGTTTCAGTAGGTAAAAAAATACATTTTTATTCTTGACCTAAAAGTTACCTAAAGATAACATTGCCTTCGTAAGTTAACCAAAGTGAACTCAAATGACCTATTATTTTAGGATCCAAATAGGTCAGAAATGGGGGATGAAGTCATGGTTTTATCAGAAGTAAAGAAGAATGGCGTATACCACGTTAAACATCTTGATGGTTCGGACGATCTGAATCGTCATTTGGAGAATCTTGGCTTTGTTCCGGGCGAGAGCGTTACGGTTGTTTCTCGTATTGCGGGAAATGTCATCGTGAATGTAAAAGGATCTCGCGTTGCTTTGTCTTCTGAATTGGCACGCAACATTGTTATTTAGGGGTTTGCTTTAGTCTCTTAATTTTGAAAGGGGGTAGAGTGAAAACTTTACGTGATGTACGAACTGGAGAAACGGTTCAGGTAGTTAAGCTTCATGGCGAAGGAGCTGTGAAGCGTCGCATTATGGACATGGGTGTTACGAAGGGTTGCACTATTTTTGTGCGCAAGGTTGCACCTTTAGGTGACCCTGTAGAGGTAACCATTCGTGGTTATGAACTTTCTATTCGTAAAGGCGATGCAGAGCTTATTGAAGTTTCTTAGCGAACAGTAAAAAGTGTATGTTTGCTGCGTTTAGCAGCATTGTTTTTGTACCGGAGTTAACTATAGTTAACACTGAATGGAGGATGATATGAGAGTTGCACTAGTTGGCAACCCGAACTGTGGCAAAACCACTCTCTTCAATGCTCTGACAGGCTCAAACCAGTATTGTGGTAACTGGCCTGGTGTTACGGTTGAGAAGAAGGGCGGTAAGCTCAAGGCTGATAAGTCTATTGAGATCACCGACCTTCCAGGCATCTATTCTCTTTCTCCTTATACGTTGGAAGAGGTTGTTGCCCGTAACTTTATCATTGAAGAAAAACCTGATGCAATTTTGAACATTGTTGACGGCAGCAATCTTGAGCGCAATCTATATTTGACTACCCAGCTTTTGGAAATGGGTATTCCGATGGTTATTGCGGTAAACATGATGGATGTTGTTCGTAAGCGAGGCGATGAAATCTATGTTGATCAGCTCGCAAACGAACTTGGCTGTAATGTTGTTGAGATTTCTGCTCTTAAGAATGAAGGTATTGATGAGGTTGTCAACTGCCTCAAATCCATTGGTTCAGCATCTTTGCCAAAGCCAATCACCTTCTCTGCTCCTGTAGAAGAGGCAGTACATGCAATTCAGGGTCGTCTTGGCGATTCGGTTCCTGAGAATCTTCGTCGCTTTTATGCGGTAAAGCTGCTTGAACAGGACAAAAAGATTGTCGAATCCCTTCCTGGCGCTTCCGATGTGAGCGATATTATTTCTAAAGCAGAAAAAGAATGCGACGACGACACTGAAAGTGCTGTTATTAATGATCGTTATACCTTTATTGGTAATATCATTGATCATTGCCGCGATAAGAATTCTGCTTCGCAATTAACTACTTCAGACAAGATTGACCGCGTTGTAACAAATCGTTTCTTAGCTTTGCCAATCTTTGTTGTTGTGATGTTTCTTGTTTACTACATCTCCGTTACTACGGTTGGTACGGTAGCAACCGACTGGGCTAATGATGGTGTGTTTGGTGATGGTTGGTTCCTTGGCCCTGGTCAGGAACAGTTTGATGAAGAAAACGAGGCATTTGAAGAAGCTTCCGAAAATGTTGCTGCTTTCGAAGAGGCGGCTGAAGCTGAAGGGCTTGATCCTTCCTCTGAAACCTTCCTTAAAGATGCTGAGGCTGCAGGGTTGATTGGCACCTACGAGGCATATGATGAAGATACCGGCGAGGATGAAGTTATTGAGGTTGATGCGGCAACGTATGAGGAATCTCTTGAAACACTTGCTCCTTACCAGGGTGACCAAGAAGCCATTGCTGCTTTTGAAGCTGCAGCAATTGAGCAAGGACTCGATCCTGAAGCAGAAGATTTTGCTGATCAGGCCGAAGAAGCAGGTATTGTTGCCACCTATGTAAATGCAGATGGCGAGGAAAGTGAAGTTGACGCAGCAACATATGCTGAAGAACTCGAAGGAAGCGAACCTGATCCTACACAGTATGGTATTTGGGTAACGGGTATTCCAGTCTTGGTGGAAGACGCTCTCGCTTCTATTGACTGTGTTGATTGGCTGCAGGCTCTTATTCTTGATGGTGTCGTTGCTGGTGTCGGTGCAGTTTTAGGCTTCGTTCCGCAGATGCTCATTCTGTTCTTTATGCTTGCTATTCTTGAAAGTTGCGGCTATCTTGCACGTGTCGCCTTT
>OLPR01000281.1_pt1 | contig 48341 bp, 40 predicted proteins | sample 1672761 | NCBI WGS metagenome assembly OLPR01 (sample SAMEA3136721, study PRJEB25190) | human gut metagenome | biome: human gut; feature: human-associated habitat; material: faeces | place: Austria | collected 2013 | reverse complement strand
TTCAGCAGGCGAAAAATCCCTCGCTGTTGGTCATATTCCCGGTTTTCAGATAGACTCTAATTGGAGTTCAGTATAAAATAAAACAATGCCGGGGAACAGTTGAACCGTTCCCCGGCAGAATTTATTTCTTGACGGCGGCATCTGCCGACTGCTTGAGAATAGACACGTCGCCGCTCATGGCGTCCACGTCGATCTTGCAGTGTCCGTCGCCGCAGACGTAGCTCTTATTCTTCTTTACGGTGGTGAAGTCAGAGGAAAAGTCGCTGCTCATGGCGTCCAGACTGACGGTGAAGCCCGCGTCTTCGGGCAGGGTGAGGGTCAGGCCGCCGGACATGGAGTCCATTTTCACCTTGTCGGGAACATTCTCCAGCACGCCGGTAAAGCTGGCGGAGGCGGCCTCAAAGTCCAGCTCGTTCAGGCTTCCGGAAAACGTGACGTCTCCGGAGGCGGTGTCCACGTCCAGACTGCTGACCGTGCAGTTTTCAAATTTGGCGGTGCCGCTGGCGGAGTCGATCTCCATTTCCCGGATGATCATGTCGCGGACGGTCAGATCGGTGGAAGCGGTGTCGAGTTCCAGAGAATCACAGACCCAGCCCCGGGGAACGGTGACGGTCAGGTCTTTGCTGCCGTCGCCAAAGTGAAGGCCAAAGCCGGCGATGCTGCTGTCCTTGCTGTATTGGATAACCAGTTCGTCGCCGGACTGCTTCCAGACCATCTCATATTTGTCGGTGCCATTGCCGGATTCGAGAAAGGTAATTTCCTGCACGTCCCCCGGCTCGACGGTGACGGAACCGGAAATCCATTCGATTTTGATTTCCCGGATGGCAGCGGGGTCTGCGGAACCGACCGAACCGGTCTGGTTGACACCGTTCAGCTTGAGACACTCAGCATTAACCCAGCCGTCAACCGGGGAGGTGATGTGAATCCAGCTGCCCCCGCCTACCTCCTCGGAACGGTCAATGACCACATTGTCGCCCACATTCAGTGCGCCGACAGAAGCAGATTGGGTGTTGGGCATGGTGTAGACACTGGTTTGCGATACCACGGAGACAGAGCGTTCTGCGATGGGAGTATCGGACTGACCCGATGGAGACTCGGAGGCTGCGACATCGGTGCTGTGGTACACCGTATCGGTGTTGCCGTGGAACAGGGTGAAGAGGTTGCTGCCCAACCCGGCAATGAGGACTGCCAGCAGCACCAGAATCACAACGCTCCAGATGACGATGCGAACGATTGCATTGCTTTTCATCTTATTTACCCTCCTTCAGGTCAAGAATGGCTTTGACCAGCCCCTGCACGGCGGCGGTGATGGGGAAGATCACCCAAGTGATGTACCATGCGCCCGTGAGGAAGCTGACAATGAAATAGATCGCAAGGCCAATTGCCCAGATCAGGCCGTTGATGCTCTTGGCAAGCGCCGACTGGGGAGTACCCGGCTCGTCGTCTGCATTTTCGGTTTCCTTCTTAGCGCCCAGAATGATGAGCACCGTGGCGACGGCCACGAGGGTCAGTGTCCCGCACAGACCTGTAATTCCCATGCCGAACGCGCCGCCCAGCACGAACAGCGGGATGGGGCAGAGGATGTACAGCCCAATCGCAATGGCGCGGAGAAGCTTCTTAACCGGGGTGTCATGCTCCTCCTGCTTGGCTGCCGGGGCGGGCAGGGGAGCTGCGCCGGGGGTTCTGCCCAGAATTTCATTGATATCGCCGATGCCCATGATGGCAAGACGGTAGGCGGCCTCCGGCGTTTTCCCGGCGGCGACCAGATCGTCGTAGCGGTCTAAGGTGTTTTGCAGAATTTCCTGCCGGGTATCGTCGCAATCCGCAGCTCCCGCGAACAGGAGCTGCACGTACTGAATCAGCTGCTCTCTCATAATTTCTCCTCCACTTCCAGAAGTTTATCCATAATTTCTTTCGTTTCCTGCCATTCTCCCAGCAGACGGTGGCAGGCTTCCCGTCCTGCGGATGTGATGGTGTAGTAGCGCCGCCGTGCGCCTGCGCCACTGTCGCCCCAGTATGAGGCGATGTAGCCCAGCTCCTCCAGCCGCTTGAACGCCGTGTAAAGGGTCGCTTCCTTCAGCTCAAAGCGGTTGTTGGAGAGAGTAGAAATGACTTTGTTGATTTCGTAGCCGTAGCTGTCGCCGCGAAGCAGCCGCGCCAGAATGATGGCGTCGGTATGCCCCCGTATCAAATCACCGGCAATAGACACAGGCATCCCTCCTTACGCGAGCAGTATAACACAAAGTACCTCGTCTGTCAAGGTACTTCATATAAAATAAACACACTCACCTGAAAAGCAAACACATTGGACGCGGAAAAGGCTCCGCGCCTATGCGTGGAGCCTTAAAAGAGGTCTATTTATGATACTTGCTTCCCGCCTGAATGGCTTCTGCCCGGTAGAGCTGTTCCAGAACCATGATCCGCGCCAGATGGTGGGGAAAGGTCATCGCCCCCATGGAGAGGCGGAAATCCGCCCGCTGCTTGACCCGGGGGGACATGCCGAAGGAGGAGCCGATTAAGAAACAGGCGCTGGATTTGCCGGAATTTTTCACGTCCCGGAGCTTGTCCGCGAAGGCTTCGCTGGACAGCTCCTTCCCTTCGGGGGTGAGGACGCAGAACCAGGAGCCCTTGGGAATTTTGGAGAAGATCAGCTCGGCTTCCTTTTCCAGCCCCGCCTCGATCTCGCCGGGGGAGGGATTTTCGGGAAGCCGTGCTTCCGGCAGCTCGAGAAGGGTAAAGGCGCAGTACCCGCCCAGACGTTTTTTGTATTCCTCGGCGGCGGAAATGTAGAATTTTTCCTTGAGCTTGCCCATGGTGATCAGGGTGATGCTGAACATGGCAAATCTCCCTTCGTTTTTCCTATAGTCTATCATTTCCAGACGGGAAATGCAACATAATTGCCGCCGATGGGCAGACAATAGCCATGGAGGTGAGAACATGGCGAAAAAAGAGAAGATCGTGACCGACCCCTTTGGCAGCTACACGGGGCTGGTCAAGCACCCGGAGGAAAAGCCGGTGCAGGACGCGGACGATCTGTAGGACGAAGGCAGCGGCGGGGAAACCCGCCGCTTAGACTGTCAAAAAGGCGGTTGGCCTTTTTTGACAGAAGGGGTGCGGTCTGTAAGGTATTTTGCGCTATCATAACGTATAACGTCCGTTCCGGGGAAATCATTTTTTACAAAAAAGGGCTGCCTGCAAAGGCAGCCCTGAGAAGTGTGGGTTTGGTTTACCGCCGAATCAGCAGCACCGTCAGGTCGTTGACATTGGTGCCGGTGGGGCCGGTAAAGATCAGGCCGTCGGCCTTTGCCAGCGCGTGGTAGGCGTCGTTGTCCTTCAGAACACGGTCAATGTCCACACCGGCTTCCCGCAGTGTCCCGGCTGTTTCTCCGGTGACGATACCACCTGCCGCGTCAGTGGGGCCGTCGGTGCCGTCGGAGCCGAGGGAGAACAGGGCCGTGCCCGTAAGACCGTCCAGAAGCTTCGCCCCTGCCAGCGCGATTTCCTGATTTCGTCCGCCCTTGCCGGTTCCCGTCAGATGCACCACGGTCTCACCGCCCGCGATAAAGGCGAGGGACCGGGCCGAATCCTGATGGTATTGGGCGACGGCTCCCAGAAATGCGCCGGCCTCCCGGGCCTCACAGGCCAGTGATGCCGTCAGAACAACGGGGGTATAGCCCAGCGTCTGGCAGGTTTCGGACGCCGCGGCGCACAGCTGCCGGACGGAGCCGGTGATGCGGGTGGTCACATTGTCCAGCTGCTTCGGGGTTTCCCTGTCCAGCAGCTCCAGAGCAGCTGCCGAAAGCTTCAGCCCGTACTTTTTTACAACGGCCCGGGCCTGTTCGGCGGTGGAACTGTCCGGATAGGCGGGGCCGGATGCGATCATGTCCAGCGGGTCTCCCAGAATGTCCGACAGAACCACAGAATACACCCGGGCGGGGGCTGCGTGCTGGGCAAATTTACCGCCCTTTACGGCGGACAGCCGTTTGCGCAGGGTGTTGATCTCCACAATGTCCGCGCCGCAGGCCAGCAGCTGCCGGGTGATGTCATCCATTTCCTCCGGTGGGATCAGGGGCTTTTCAAACAGCGCCGAGCCGCCGCCGGACAGCAGAAACAGGACTGTATCCGTTTCCTTCAATCCGGCCGTCATGGTCAGGGCCGCTTCCGTGGCGTTGTAGGAGTCCGCGTCGGGCACCGGATGCCCGGCTTCCCGGATCGTCAGATTGCCGATGGAGCCCATGGCGTGGCCGTGTTTGGTGATGACGATGCCGTCGTCGATCCTTTCCCCAAGGATCCGGTACGCGGCGGCGGCCATCTGCCACGCGGCCTTGCCCGCGGCCACAAGGATGAGTCTGCCCGAAGCGTCGGGCATCTCCGCCAGCGCCTTCTCCACGGCGGTATCCGGCAGCGCCGCGTGCAGTGCCGCATCCATTATTTTCCGGGCGTCCTCCCGGATTTTCTGGTCTTCCATATGCATGGTTCATGCTCCTTTAATGGGTCGTAATTCAAATTTTCAGTCCGAAGGGACAAAACCGGCGGCGCGGCCTCTAATGCCGCATGGCCGGAGCTTCTGATTTCCTCAGAAAAAGAAAAGTGCCGGACCGCCGCAGCGGCGGCCCGGCTTGGGATGTATGATCAGATGAACAGAGAGATCACGAACAGCAGAATAATGATGGTGATACCCATGACCGCGGTCATACCGGTCTGGCACTTGTAGGCCTCTTCGGTCTTCATGTCGGAGAACTGAGACACGACCCAGAAGTAGGAGTCGTTGGCATGGGAGGCAACCATGGAGCCGGCGCCGATGGCCATAACGACCAGAACCTTTGCCAGCGGGGAGGTATAGCCCATGGTCTCCATCAGAGGCGCCATCATACCGGCGGTGGTGATCATCGCGACAGTGGAAGCGCCCATGGCCAGCTTCAGGATGGAGGCAATGATGAAGGGGATCAGAATGCCGATGCCGGTGCTGACAAGACCGCCGACGGAATCAGCGATGGGCAGGAGCTTCAGGATGGCGCCGAAGGAGCCGCCTGCACCGGTGATGGCGAGGATGGCAGCGCTGTCCGTAACGCCCTGAGTGACCCACTCCAGAGTATGGGATTTTTCCTGCGCGGGGATCAGCGTTATGGCAAGGAACACACCCAGCAGCAGAGCCACAACGGGATTGCCGATGAAGGTGATGAAGGTGTACAGGAAGCCGGTGCCGAAGGGGCTGCCGGGGAAGGCGGCCACAGAGGACAGGGCGATCAGCACGATGGGCAGCAGAATGGGGGAGAAGCTGTGCAGAGTACCGGGCAGCTTGCCGTACTTTTCCTTCAGCTCATCCAGCGTATACTCGGAGTTGGCGGGGATGTCGATCTTGCTGGCTACCAGCTTGGCATACAGGACGGCAACCACAACGGCGGGAATGGAGATCACCAGACCGACAAGAATGGTCAGGCCCAGATCCGCGTTCAGCGTACCGGCCATGGCAATGGGGCCGGGGGTGGGAGGAACCAGACAGTGGGTGGCGTACAGACCGCCGGAAAGCGCGGTGCCCATAACGGCCAGAGAGACGTTGGACTGTGCAGCCAGAGCACGGCTGATGGGGGACAGGACCACGAAGCCGGAATCACAGAATACGGGAATACCGGTCACATAGCCCATGGCGCCCATGGCGACCACGCTCCTTTTCTTGCCGACCAGTTTCAGGATGGCGTTTGCCATGGTCAGCGCGGCACCGGTCTTCTCCAGAATGGTGCCGATGATGGTACCGCAGAGAATCACGATGCCGATGCTCGTCATAATGTCGCCGAAGCCGCTCTTGACGCTGTTTACGACCTTGGCGGGGGTCAGCTCAGACTCCGGATACACGGCGCCCCAGATCAGACCGACCAGAAGCGCAATGACCGTCATGACGATGAAAGGATGGATCTTCCATTTTGAAATGGCGATGACCATCAGCCCGACTGACGCTATGATGAGTGCGAACAGGAAAAAGGTTTGCATGAATGTATCCTCCTTTTAGACATTTTTCCAATGCCCTTATTTTAAGGCCCGAGGGCCTTGTTTACCAAGATAGTATTCAAGGATCAGCCGCACAGTAAACTCCTGCTGGAATTCGCCGCTGTCGTCCACACCGAGGGTGCTCCAGAGCTTGTGCAGCCGGTAGAGCAGGGTGTTCTTGTGGACGTACAGCTGGGCAGCGGCCCGGGTGACGCTCTTTTCGCAGGCATAGTAGCATTGCGCCGTGTACAGCAGGGATTTCTGTTCCGCGGGGGAGAAATTCCGGTCCAGCCGGGCCAGCATTTCCTCCGCGAAATCCTGATTCTCCACCGCCGTGCAGCGAAGCATGTACCGCAGCCGGGTATCCGGATTGCTCAGAAGGTTGCGGCCGCTGTCCGTGAAGGAGTCCAGCAGAAGCACCTGCTGATAGGCCCGCTGGATTTCCCATGGAGCCTGAACCGGAAGACTCAGGTTCAGCCGAAGGGCGGTCTGGACGTCTTCCGCTTTGCGGCCCGGTCTGTCGGAAAGAAGCAGGATAAGACGCCCGTCGATGAGACTCCACAGATCTTCCGTCCCCAAAAGCGCACCGGCGCTTTCCCAGCGGTGGAATTCCGCCTCCGCCTGCTGCGCCGTGAGGTTTTTCCCATCATTGTCTGCCAGCAGAGCCACCCGGACGGGGTAGCGCAGGGTAAGGTTCCGGGACTTGATCAGGGTCTCTGCCTCCGCGATGCTCTTTGCGCTGCCCTCCAGAAGCTTGGAAAGCAGAATGCTTTTCAGCGCGCCCTGCGCGTACTGGGGACGTATCAGCGCTTCCAGCTGATAATATTTTTCGGTGTAGACCTCCACAAGATGGGCAAGATAACGGATCTCGGACGGTTCCCCGTAGATACCCACCACGCCGATGATATTTCCGCCTACCCGCAGCGGCATGTTGTAGCCCTCCCGGGCGCCGCTGTACTCTTGAATCTGATCCGGGCGGATGCTGACGGGCTTGCCGCTGACGGCGGCGTCCCGGGCACCCTTGTGGAAGGTGCCGATCCGCTCCGGCTGGGTGGAGGCGATGATGATACCATCCGGATTCATGATATTGATGATCCGCCCGTCCAGCAGCCCGGAGGTGGCGCTGACCAGATCTTCCGCCAATTCTTCCAGCAGCATAGGCCGTTACTCCAGGAAAATGCTGTCTCCGCAGGCCAGATGGCACACCCGGACGCCGGATACGTCTCTGGCCAATGCTTCGGCGGCGTCGCCGGAACAGTGGCTCAGGCCCAGTGTCTCCATCCCCATCTCCCGCAGCACGTTCACGGTGTTCAGGATCCGATCTTTTCCGGCTTCCACCAGATGGGTGCCGCCGAACACGGCAGCCACGGGCTTATTCAGCACCGAAAAGACGTGCCGCACCATATTCAGAATGCCGGGGTGAGAGCAGCCGACAAAGAGGTACAGCTTTCCGCCCCGCTCCAGCACCAGACATTGTTCGTCTGGAAAATCATCCCGCCGGAAGCCGTCTTCCGTCAGACAGACGAACCGCTCCGGGATCGTCTCAAAGGGCGTCACCCGGGGGAAGCCCGAGACCAGATATACGCCGAAGTCCAGTTCCAAAACGCCGTCGGTCACATGGGCGGTGATCCCGTGATCTTGCAGAAAGTCCTCGCCGAACCCGGCGGAGAGATCCGTGTAGCGCAGGCCGTCGAAGGCGAACTTCTTCCGGAAGAAGCCGGGGCCTATATAAAGGTGCCGGGAGCCAAGACCCGCCTCAATGAGATCCCGGTATCCGGCGGCGTGGTCGTAGTGACTGTGACTCAGAACCACGGCGTCCAGCTCCTTCAGGCTCAGCCCCAGTCTGTGGGCGTTGGCCATAGGAACCGCCGAGGCACCGCAGTCGAACAGCAGCCGCAGCTCCGGCATTTCCACAAGGTAAGAAAGTCCGTGCTCCGCAGTCAGCGCTTTGTGCTCCGAAGCGTGGTCATCCATCAGTGCTGTGACCCGTACCATATCAGCCCTCCATTCGGTCATAATTCATACATATTTATTGATGGTCTTGCATAAATTTGATTGCTGTTTTCTTGATTTATTGTCATTATACACCATATTGCCGAAAAAAGAAATAGGGATTATTTGTGACTCGTCCTGAAATCCGCGTCAGGAATCGACACCTTATTGTGCTGGGTCTGCATTTTCACCGGCCGCCGTTGCTTTTTCCTGCCGGGGCTGTTATAATACCATCACTGTGCATCTGTAACAGAAAACAGCTTGGATCACAGAGACTTGGACAGCAATTTGACGGTGGAGCGCCGGAGAAAACAGGAGGAATGGATATGTATCGAGGATTTCGTCGAAGCCGGATCGTCATGGGCGTGACGCTGGCTCTTACCGTGGCTCTGACGGTTTTTGTGTGGATGCGAAACCGGGGGCGGGCGGTGTACATTCCTGTTCTTGCCTCCGTACTGCTGCTGGGCATCGGCTGCACGGCCGCACGGCTGCTGGGGAACATCACCGCTTCCGTCGCCTGTACCGGAATGCTGGGTATTCTGCACATGGATCTGGACCCGGAGGCGTTTCTGGAGCAGTTCCTGCCCGTGGCCCGGCGGATCCCCGGGGAGAGCCGGGACGGTATGGTCTGCCGGTTTTATCTTTCCGACAGCTATTTCGCGGCGGGCCGCTATGCTGAGGCAAAGTCTGTGCTGGGGGAGCTTCCCGCCCGCTTCTATACGGATGCCCCCGTGGCGGGGGTGTGGTATGCCGACCTTGCTCGGGCGGAGCTGGCGCTGGGAGAGAATGCTGACGAGGCGATGGAGGGGCTGCGGGGAATTATCGCTCTCAGCGGCGGAAAAGCGGCGCTTCGGAAAAATCTTCAGGAGAGCTTGTCCCTTTTGGAAGCCCGCCGGGACGCCGCCGCTGGACAGCCCGTTGACCGGGAGCAGCTGGAGGAACAGCTGAACCGGGCGGGCTACAAGCTCCGGAGTCTGGAACTTCTGCAGGTCCTCGCCATGGATGCCCGGAACCGGGGCGACAAGGCAAAGTGCGGGGCATGGCTCGCCCGGATGCGGCAGGAAAGCGGCAAAACCGCCTTCCGGAAATGGGCGGCGGAGTGGAACGCTTAAGAGCTGACATTCCGGGAAGTTCCTTCGGAAATGATAAAAATACTCTCTGACAGTGTGAACAGCACCGGTAAAGCCGGACAATAGAAAACACACCCCCTTATGTAGTGATAAACCTACATAAGGGGGTGTTTGGTTCACGGCAAAGCCCCGATTTCTTTGCCGGTTTGCCAACTTATGAAATGGGAATGTAGTCAAAGGTGCGGACTTGCTTCCCGTCGGCGCCTGCTTCAAAACCTTTGTGGTAGGCCAGAGAATCCAGTGCAGAGACGTCCAGAATTCCATCAAAGGTTTCGTAGGTGACCTCGCAGATGCGTTCTGCTTCCCATCTTGCATAGTTCTCCTGAGTGGGAACAACCCGAACCGCACTGCCGTCTTTCATGCAGATTTGATAAAGGCCGGGGGAAAGCATCTCCAGCTGCTTCCAACCGTCCCAGTCGTGATCCGACTGATAGACCGCACGGATGGTTTTCTGACCGACTTCCGCTTCCAATAGGGTCAGGCCGCTGTCGCCGATCTCCATGTTGGGGGTGAGGGTGACGGAGTTTTTCGTGCTGTCCGCGCCGGTCAGCGTCCAGTGCAGATCCCAGCTGCCGGATACCAGCGGCTCCTCCATGATGCCGCCCTTTTCAGCCCCAACGCCAATGCCGTTAAAGTGAATGGAAAATTCCTTGCCCCAATAGTGTTCACCGTTATCCCGGAATCGGATATTCATCTGATACTCCAGACTTCCGTCATCGGCCACCCATTGGTAAATGGCGGACTGATATTTGTCGTTCCTGAATTCGACGGGCTGGCCGTTGGAGGCGTAGACCCATTCCCCGGCTTCATTGCGGGTGGTGCCGTCATAGAACCAGCCGGTCATGGAACTGTGGAATTCCGTGGAGCCGTCGATTGTCACATCTTCACGGTCCCAGAAAAGTTCGGGATTCCGACCCTCCGGCAGGGTAAAGCCCTCGACCCGGAAGAACAGATCGGCGCCGTAACTATCCACAATGGACTGCACCGCCGTAATGGTGATGCCCTGATCGGTGGCGCTGAGCACCTCGCCGGGGGCTACCTCCTTCTGCTTGTCCTCCAGCATCACGGACAGGCCGCTTTTCTCTGCCTGCTCCTTGACCTGCTGGGGCGGGTTGTAGGCCGTCTGGGCGCTTCTCGACCAGCGGGTGAACACCGCCGCGCCGGTGAGTGCGCCAACGACCAGCGTGGCCGCCAGAGCCAGCAGCAGAAGCTTTTTCCCGCTCCGGCGCTGGCGCGGGGCTTCGGCGGACATGAGAAGCGCCACCATGCGCTCCTTATCGTCTCCGGAAAAGTGAATGGCGTCCATGGAACGCCGCAGTTCCGATTTTACATTGTGGGTCATACGACTTGGCTCCTTTCCTCTGTCAGCAGTGTGCGCAGCTTCCGCCGCCCGCGGGACAGGTACTGGGTGATGTTGGCTTCCGATTTGCCCATCACCTGGGCAATCTCCTTTGCGGAGTATTCTTCATAATAAAACAGGTACAGGGATATCCGGTACTGCTCCGGCAGCCGCTTCAGCGCGTCTAAAACTTCCGTGTCCGGCACCGGCGGCGCGGCTACGGCCTCGGCTTCGTCCAGCGCCACGGTGCGCCGGAAATGGGCGCTTTTCAGGTAGTCCTTGCAGGCGTTGATGGTGGTTCGGATGATCCATGCTTTTTCGTGGTCGATGCTGTCAAATGTACAATCGTTGGTTAGATATTTCAGAAAGACAGTCTGGCAGATATCCTCTGCGTCGCAGGTCTGTTTTAAGTAGCTGTAGCTGATACGCAGGATCGTGTCCGCGTAAAGGTCTACCAGCCGTCTGGCGTGAAATTCATCCATCAATGTGTCACCGTCCTTATGTGTGCTTTCGCTTATTGAGGCATCTGACCATAATACGATTTGCCGGCAGGAATCCTGACAGCATTATAGCACAAAAATGCGGAATGCCTCAAGACCGGCATTCCGCATTCCCGCTATTGATGCTGATACTTCCGTTTTGTGGCCATCCCACCGCGGATGTGGCGCTCCCGTTTGTTTTCGTCCAGAATTTCCCGAACCTGGAGGTACAGCGCGTAATTGTACTGCTTCAGGCGCTGGGTCAGGTCTTTATGCACCGTGGATTTGGAAATGCCGAGGTGCCGGGCGGCGGCCCGGACGGTGGCACCGGTTTCGATCATGTACACAGCCGCTTCACAGGCTCGCTTCTCAATGGTGTCTGTCATATGCTACCCCTCCGATGCTGTGTGCTACGCATCATCCATATGCGCCCAAAAGAATAAATATGCCGCTCCGGCAAAGCTTTCGCCGGACATTTACTGGACATTTATAAATTTTTGCGGTATACTAAGCAAAAAGGGGGTATTGAAAATGCAGATAGACAAAAAGCTGCTGCGCAGGCTGTTTCTCCTGGCGGCGGGGTGTCTCGTTTTTGCGTGGATTCTGCTGGATACGCCGCAGGCAAGCAATGCGGCGAAATCGGTGTGGAATCTGATATCGCCGTTCGTGGCGGGGGCGGTCATCGCCTTCGTGTTCAACGTACCCATGCGCGCCATTGAGCGGCAGCTGGACGGCATTCATAAAGAGGGGCTGCGAAGGGTACTGTCCATCGTGCTGACCATTGCGGCGCTGGCGCTGGTCATCATGTTCGTGGTGGAAATGCTGGCGCCCCAGATTCAGGTGACGGTGGCCGCCCTGACGGAGCAGATCCCGACGTTCATCGAGCAGACGGCGGCAAAGCTGGTGAAGCTGATGGACGACAACCCGGACATGAAGGCGTGGATCATGGATGTTGCCGACCTGCAAAGTCTGGAATGGACGAAGATTCTGAAGGATTCCATGAGCTTTCTGGGCAATCAGATGTCCACGGTGATGGGCAGTGCGGTGAATGTGATCGGAAGCGTGACCAGCGGCATCGTGAATCTGGTGGTCAGCATCGCCTTTGCCATCTACTGTCTGGCGCGGAAGGAAATTCTGGCGCGGCAGGGGCGGCGGATTCTCTATTCCCTGATTCCGGAGAAAGCCGGCGATGAAATCATCCGGATTCTGCGGCTGACCAACAGCACCTTCTCCAACTTCATTTCCGGGCAGTGCCTGGAGGCCTGCATTTTGGGCGGCCTGTTCGCCGTGACCATGGCGATTTTCCGGATGCCCTACATTCCCCTGGTCAGCGTCATCATCGCGGTGACGGCGCTGGTGCCGGTGGTGGGCGCGTTTGTGGGCTGCGTGCTGGGCGCGTTCTTCATTCTGGTGGATAACCCGCTGCAAGCATTGACTTTCGTGGCAATGTTCCTGATTTTGCAGCAGCTGGAAAACAACCTGATCTACCCCAGAGTGGTGGGGACCTCCATCGGCCTGCCCGGTATGTGGGTGCTGGTGGCGGTCACCATCGGCGGCGAGCTGATGGGCGTGTTCGGTATGCTGCTGATGATCCCGCTGGCGTCGGTGCTGTACACCCTGGCGCGGGAGTTTACGGACAAGCGCCTTGCCCAGCGGAACATCCCGGAGGAAAAGTTACAGGATCATCCGCCGGAGCTGCAATCCCGGTTCAAGCAGAACAGGGAGCGAAAAAAACGCCGCCGTTTACAGAAAATGAAGGAGCAGTTTCTGAAAAACCAGAAGGAAAAGGAAGACAAGGATTCCCAATAAACGTATTCGGGAGGGGCGAAAGCCCCTCCCGAATACTATTTTACTTATTTGATAACCCGGACTTTCAGAACGCCGTCGATCTGCTTCAGATGCTCTACAACATCCGCAGAGGGGTGGCGATCAAGATCCAGCATGGTGTAGGCGTATTCACCCCGGCTCTTGTTCATCAGACCGTCAATGTTGATGTTCTCGCCTGCAATGGCGGCGGTGAACCGACCCAGAGAGTTGGGAATGTTCCGGTGCAGCAGGGTGATGCGCCCCTCGGCGCGGCAGATGCCCATGTCGCAGTTGGGATAGTTGACGGAATTTTTGATGTTGCCGTTTTCTAAGTAGTCCATCAGCTCCTGCACGGCCATTTTGGCGCAGTTGTCCTCAGATTCCTCCGTGGAAGCGCCCAGATGGGGGATGGCAATGCAGCCGGGCATATTGGCGGTCTTCCCGTTGGGAAAGTCGGTGACGTACCGGGCGACCTTGCCGGAGGCCAGGGCAGCCGCCATGGCGTCGTCGTCCACCAGCAGGTCACGGGCGAAGTTCAGGACAATGACGCCGTCCTTCATCTTGGCGATGGCCTCGGCGTTGATCATTCCTCTTGTGTCGTCCAGCAGGGGCGTGTGGAGGGAAATGATGTCGCACTTGGAATAGATTTCATCCCGGTCGTTGACACGGACGATGTGGCTGTCCAAGTGCCACGCCGCCTCAATGGAGATGAAGGGGTCGCAGCCGTAGACGGTCATGCCCAAATTTCTGGCGGCGTTGGCCAGAGGGCCGCCCACTGCGCCCAGACCGATGACACCCAGATTCTTGTGGCGAATTTCATGACCGGCGAATTTGGACTTGCCCTTCTCCACCAGTTTGGCGATATCGGGATCGTCTTTGATGGTCTGCACCCAGTTGATGCCGCCCACCACGTCCCGGCTGCTCAGAAGCATACCGCACAGCGCCAGCTCCATCACGGAATTGGCGTTGGCGCCGGGGGTGTTGAACACCACGACGCCAGCTTCGGCGCAGTCGGACAGGGGAATGTTGTTGACGCCGGCACCGGCGCGGGCGACGGCCAGAAGGCTTTCCGGCAGAGCCACATTGTGCATGTCGGCAGAGCGCACCAGAACGCCGTCGGCCTGATTCCGGTCGTCCGTGATGGCGTAATTGTCCGTCAGCAGGGCGGTGCCCTTGGGGGAAATCTTATTTAAGCAGTGAATGTGATACATAACCTTCCTCTTTTCAGCGATTTTCCTTCTCAAAGCGTTCCATGAACTGCACCAGCTTGACGACGCCTTCCATGGGCATGGCGTTGTAGATGCTGGCGCGCATACCGCCGACGGTGCGGTGGCCTTTCAGGCTGACGAAGCCCGCGGCTTCCGCTGCCTTGACAAATTTTGCGTCCAGCTCCGCATTCCCGGTGACAAAGGGGACGTTCATGAGGGAACGGTCTTTTTTCACCACGGTGCCGTGAAAGAGCTGGCTGGCGTCCAGAAAATCGTAAAGGACTTTGGCCTTTGCCACGTTGCGCTCCCGGATGGCTTCCAGACCGCCCATGGACAGCAGCCACTGGAACACCTTGCCGCAGATGTAAATGCCATAGGCGGGGGGCGTGTTGTACATGGAGCCGTTGTCCGCGTGGGTCTTGTAGCGGAGCATGGTGGGGGTGCCGGGGAGCACGTCCTCGGTAATCAGGTCTTCCCGGATGACGGCAATGACCACACCGGCGGGGCCGATGTTCTTCTGCACGCCGCCGTAGAGCATTCCGTATTTGGTCACGTCCACCGGCTCGGACAGGAAGCAGGAGGAAACGTCGGAGACCAGCGGCTTGCCTTTGGTGTTGGGCAGCTGCCAGAACTTGGTGCCGTAAATGGTGTTGTTTTCACAGATGTAGACATAGTCCGCGTTCTCGTCGATGGGCAGGTCGGAGCAGTCGGGGATATAGGAGAAGGTCTTGTCGGCGGAGGAGGCCACCGCGTTGGCGGTGCCGTACATTTTGGCCTCCTGCCATGCCTTTTTCGCCCACTGGCCGGTGATGATGTAATCGGCGACTTTGTTTTTCATCAGGTTCATGGGCACCATGGCAAACTGCTGGCTGGCGCCGCCCTGCATGAACAGGACCTTGTAATTGTCGGGGATTCCCATGAGGATGCGAAGGTCAGCCTCCGCCTGATCGATGATGGCCTGATAGGTCTTGGAGCGGTGGCTCATTTCCATGACGGACATGCCGGTTCCCCGGTAATCCAGCATTTCAGCGGCGGCTTCCTGCAAAACGCTTTCCGGCAGGACCGCGGGGCCTGCGGAAAAATTATAGACTCTGGACATTGTTTCTTCCTCCCTTAATTACCGGCTTACTTGTTCAGCAGCCGCTGGATGAGCCTGTAGCCGTTCGGCTCATAATTGCCAGTGGCTTCCGCCTCGGCTTCGGTGTATTTCCGGATGGACTTGCGCTGACGGGTGCTGTCGTACAGCACGTAGGGTACCGGGTCGCCGGTGTGGGTGCGCAGACGGATTGGGGTGGGATGGTCGGGGAGCACCAGCATCCGGAAATCCTCCCCCGCGTCCTCCATGGCCTTCTTCACCGGGGCAATGAGTCGGCGGTCGAGATACTCGATGGACTGGATTTTCTCTTTCAGCAGTCCCTGATGACCCATTTCGTCCGGGGCTTCCACGTGGACGTAGACGAAATCGCAGCCGTCCTTGGTCAGGGCATCGATGGCGGCCTGCGCCTTGCCCTCAAAATTCGTGTCGATGGAGCCGGTAGCACCCGGAACCTGATAAACCTTCATCCCTGCGCCCACGGCAATGCCCTTGAGCAGGTCAACGGCGGACACCATAGCGCCCTTCAGGCCGGTTTTCTCAGTAAAGTTTTGCAGGGAGGGCTTTGTTCCCGCGCCCCAGAACCAGAGGGAATTGGCCTTGTTTTTGCCTTTGGCCGCCCGCTCCAGATTCAGGGGGTGAGTGTTCAGAATGTCAAAGCTCTTTTCCATCATGGCCCGCAGCTTGGTTTCCTGAGGAAGATAGGGACCGATGACGTGGGTCAGATGGTCGTGAGGCGGCTCCAGCTGGGGCATGGTGCCATTTTTCCAGATGGTGATGTGGCGGTAGCTGGTGCCGGTGTAGTACTGAAATTCATCGCTGTTGAAGGCTTCCCGAATGGCGTCCATCAAAATGTCCGCGTCGGCGGTGGAGATTTCGCCGGAGCTGTGGTCAAGAATGGTCTTTTCGGCGTAGGGTTCTTCCTCGGTCAGGGTTACGATGTTGCAGCGCAGAACGATGTCCGTCGGCTCCATGGCGACGCCCACGCTCAGTGCTTCCAGAGGAGATCGTCCGGAGTAACAGACGGCGGGATCGTAGCCCAGAACGGACAGGTTGGCCACGTCGCTGCCGGGAGCCATCCCGGCGGGGACGTTCTGCACCATTCCCATTTCGCCTTTTGACGCCAGTTCGTCCATCACAGGCGTTTCCGCGCAGGCAAGGGGCGATTTTCCGCCGAGGGCATCGATGGGTTCGTCGGCCATGCCGTCCCCCAGAATCACAATGTATTTCATAACCTCTCTCCTTTTATACAGCGTCCATGTTGTGGAGACAAATGTATATTATTTCTATGATACCATTGATCCCTTAAGAATACAATATGAAATAATGCCAGAAAATGTGAGGAAATTTTGAAGATTGGTGGACAAATTGTCACAGTGTGCAAATCGGGGGAAGTCGTTTTTTATTGAGGATGAACAAATATATGTGATAAAATATGCAAAATCCGAGCCTGAAACAGGCTCGGATGTGGGGAAAAAGGTCAGTTCAGATTCAGTTTTTTGTCCACAAGGAAGTACATCAGGAAATACCCGGCAACCGCAATGAAGAGATTGACGAGCGCCAGAAGACCCAGCAGGCTGTTGGGACTTTCCGCAAGCTTTACCATGCTGACGCCGGTAAAGGTAAGATCGACGACGTGCAGGATGTAATAGAAGGCGACGGCGGCGAGAATCTTGTGCTTTTTGGCAACGAGGGAGCCGATGGTCACGGCAAGCATAATGAGAATCAGCTCATTGGAAAAAGCGACGATTGCGTTCACAAGGAGAAGCCCGAAGGCCTGAAGCACATCTGCCTGGGTGAACCGCGCCCAGAGTTCCGGCAACTCCTGCCACAGAACGTGGATACCCTCCCGAAGATCTTTAAAATCCGGCACGACGCACAGCCCCATCAGAATCAGGCCAATGACGCTGACGGCGGCCACGGCAATCAGGTTGACGGCGCTGGTGAGGAAGCTGGAAAGCAGCACCTGATGGGTGGTGACGGGGAGGGTGAAGGTCAGATAGCCTTCATCGGTGAAGCGGCTGCGGTAGAAGCGGACGATCTGCACGATCAGCGCCGCCACACCGCAGACGACGAAGAACAGCACGGCCGCGGTAATGGCCAGCGTACACAAAACCTCCAGCCACTCCTTAGGAGCGCTGGCGCCCACCAGATACCGGATGGCGACGCCGCCCAGCAGCCCGGCGCCCACCAGACTCAGGCACAGAATGCCCAGCACGTTCCAAGTGGAACGGAATTCCATTTTCAGCAATTTGGCAAACATTTGAATACCTCCCGGAACAGTTCATCCAGCGACTTGCCGGTCTCCTCCCGCACGGCGTCCACGTTTCCGCCCTGCAAAATGCGGCCCTGGGACAGGAACAGATACTCGTCCAGTACCCGCTCCACGTCGGCAATCAGGTGGGTGGAGATCAGCACCGTGGCGCTGGGGTCGTAGTTTGTGATAATGGTGTTGAGGATGTAATCCCGTGCGGCGGGATCGACGCCGCCGATGGGTTCATCCAGCAGGTACAGCTTTGCCCGGCGGGACATCACCAGAACCAGCTGAACCTTTTCCTGATTGCCCTTGGACAAGGCCTTGAATTTGGCACTCAGGGAGATGTTCAGCGCGGAGAGCATTTCCTCTGCCCGCGCCCGGTCAAAGTCCACGTAAAAATCCTGAAAGAAATCCAGCTGCTGCTCCACCCGAACCTGACGGCTGAAATAGGGGCGGTCAGGGAGATAGGAGACCACGGCCTTGGTGGCCGTTCCGATTTTATTGCCGCAAATGGTGATCTCGCCCGCCGTGGGGGTCAGCAGACCTGCGGCCAGCTTGATAAAGGTGGTCTTTCCGCTGCCGTTGGGGCCAAGAAGACCGACGATCTTTCCCTGAGGCAGGGTCAGATCCAGATTGTCCAGAGCCAGCGTGCTGTGATAGCGCATGGTAAGTCCGCTGGCGGTCAGAACAGTTTGTTCCATGTTATTCCTCCTTCTTCGTTTCCAGACCCAGTAAAAGCTGGGCCGCCTGTGTTGGCGTTACGCCGAACGTCATAAATTTCTCGGCACATTCCCGGGCGAGTTCCTCCAGCGTCTGCTCCCGCATGACGACGAGAACGGCTTCATCCTGCGTGACGCTGCGGCCGCTGGTGCCGCCGCTGACGAGAAGACCTTCCCGCTCCAGCTCCGTCAGGGCGCGCTGCATGGTGTTGGGGTTTACCTGCGCCTGAGCGGCCAGATCCCGGACGGAGGGGACTTTTCCCCCCGGGGGCAGCTCGCCTTTCAGGATCGCACCGCGGATCGCTGCCATGATCTGCTGATATACCGGACGGTCACCGGCAAATTTCCAGTTCATAGACACCTCCTGATTTGTACTACTGTATTAGTGCATTAATACAATAACACAGCGCCGGGGAATTGTCAAGCCCATTTTTCCAGAAAAATGAAAAAATGGCTCCCCGCCCATTGGCCGGGGAGCATCAGACAGCTCTCCGAGAGGGAGAGCCAAGGGGGTGTGCGCATTTTGGATTGAAAAATGGAGCGTATCTGTGCCGATACGCCACATTCATTGTTTTACGAACGCCTATCAAAAGCCGGGAAGCCGATGGTGCATTATTCTGCTGTTTTCAGATACCTTCGGAACACGATCAAGAAAGCGGCCAGCTGGACAATGAAGGTGATGACCCATGAGACAAGATAGGAAAGATACAGGCACTGCGGCGTGTGGTATTGGGGAATCTGGAAAATGGTGTAGATCCAGACGATGCGCAAGCCGCACACGCCGAGAATGGAGATCATCATGGGAACGAAGGACGCGCCGATGCCCCGAAGCGCGCCGGTGGTCACGTCCATCATGCCGAATGTGAAATAGGGCAGGCAGATGAAGGCCAGACGGGTCATGCCATAGGAGATGGCTTCCGGGGAGTCGGTGATGTAAATGGAGAGCAGCGAGGGGCCGAACACGTAGACCAGCGACCCAAGCACCAGTCCCACCACCGTAACGCACCCCAGACAGATCCACAGGGTCTGCCGCACCCGGTGGTACTGCTTCGCGCCGGCGTTCTGCCCGACAAAATTGACGGCGGACTGGTGGAACGCATTGAGACAGACATAGACGAAGCCCTCAAGGTTGCTTGCCGCCGCGTTGCCGGACATGAAAACATCACCGAAGGAGTTTACCGACGACTGGATCAGCACGTTGGAAATGGCGAACAGGGCGCTCTGGATGCCCGCAGGCAGTCCGATGCGGAGAATTTTCGCCAGCTGGGGCTTGTAAAAGCGCAGCTTGTTAAGGTATAGCTTGCAGGCGTCGGTTCTGCGCATCAGAGCGATGACCACCAGCACGGCGGAAACCGCCTGAGAAATGATGGTCGCCAGCGCCACACCGGCCACATTCATCTGGAACTGGATGACGAAAACCAGATTCAAAATCACGTTCAGGATGCCCGCGAACAGCAGGAAGACCAACGGGCTTTTGGTATCACCGGCGGCGCGGAGAATGGAGGCACAGAAATTGTACACCATGTTAAAGGTGACGCCGCAGAAGATGATCCGCATGTAAACGGTGGAGAGGGGCAGTACGGTATCAGGTGTCCCCATCATGATAAGAAACGTCTCGGAGTAGGTAAGGCCGGCGACCGTCAGGATCGCGCCGCTTAAGATGGCGGTGGGCAGCGCGGTATGCACAGTGCGGTGAACGACCTGATTTTCCCGGCCGCCAAGGCCGTGGGCGACGGCCACGCCCGCGCCTACGGACAGGCCGATGAAGAAATTGACCAGCAGACCGGTAATGGAACCGGTAGCGCCCACCGCGGCGACGGACACGCTGCCGCAGAACTGCCCCACCACCACGAGGTCCGCCGCGTTGAAAAGCAGCTGTAAAACGCTGGTCAGAATAATGGGAATGGTAAACCGGGTGATATTCGGAAACAGAGGCCCTTCCAGCATGTTTCTGTTCGTCTGGTTCAAATGAGCACCTTCTTTCTATCAGCAGAGATATTATAACGGCTTTTTGGAAAAGTGCAAGACGAGAAATTTGAAATCTGCCGAAAATCGACGGTTATTGGTGCTCACAGGATTCCTGATTGAAGGCGAGGGGATCGAAGGTGATGATGGTGTGGTAGGTTTTGCCCTCCCGGGCGCGAAGCGCTTCCTCAAGCTTATCCTGAATTTCCAGCTTTGTAAATTTCGTGTCCTGAGGCACGGCAATGTCAAAAATGAGGTTGGTATGTCCGCCGCCGGGCACCATGCGGAAATCGTGGGTTTTCAGCCGGGCGTCCATTTCGCTGAGCAAGTCGTCCACGAGAATGTGAAGCCGGGTCAGCTCCGGGTCGTCCGTTACCACGGGGTCGTAGTGAATGACCAGATGGATGTTGTGGCTTTTCAGACACTCCCGCTCCATGTCGTCGATCAGCTCGTGGCACTGCATGGGGTCTTCCTTGCAGTCCATTTCCACGTGGATGGTGGCAAAGCGCTGGCCGGGGCCGTAATCGTGAACCATCAGGTCGTGATATCCCAGAACCTTGGGCTGGGCGCTGATGTAGTCCACGATACGCGATTGAAGTTCGGGGGAAGCAGCTTCGCCAAGCAGGGGACTGATGGTCTCCTTCGCCAGCTTGGCACCGCTGTAGAGAATGAACAGCGACACGGCCAGACCCACGAAGCCGTCAATGGACAGCCCGGAAACGGCCTCGATGACGGCGGCCAGCAGGACGGCGGCGGTGGTGATGATGTCGTTGCGGCTGTCCTCGGAGGTTGCGAGCAAAGTGGTGGAGTTGATTTTCCTGCCCAGCGTCCGGTTGAACAGGCACAGCCACAGCTTGACGGCGATGGACAGCACCAGCACCGCCGCCAGCGGGGCGGAAAACACCACCGGCACCGGGGAGAGGATTTTCCCCACGGAGGTCTTTGCCAGCTCGAAGCCGATAATGACGATCATGGCGGAGACCACCAGACCGGACAGGTATTCAAACCGGGCGTGGCCGTAGGGGTGTTCCGCGTCGGCGGGCTGCTCCGCCAGCTTGAAGCCAACCAGCGTCACAATGGAGCTGGCCGCGTCGGACAGGTTGTTCATGGCGTCAGCAGTGATGGAAACGGAGCCGGAGAGGGTGCCGATAATGACTTTCCCGAGGAAAAGGAAGAAATTGCAGAGAATGCCCACGATCCCGGACAGAGTACCCACGGCGGCGCGCACTTTGGGGTCGCTGGTCTGGTCGGCGTTTTTAACAAAGAGACGCAGCAAAAAATGTGCCATAACCCGGCCTCCTATAGAAAGTCCGTATATTTTACCATAGATTTCAGAAAAAAGAAAGGGCATTTTTTCTTTGAATCCAGCGAAAAACCTCCCGGATACCGGAATACGGTATCCGGGAGAGGGAACGCAGACGATGTTACTTCACAAGCACCATATCCCGATTGATGGACGCCAGATTCTCCGCGCCGCACATGGCCATGGTGTCGCTCAGCTCCGCGCCGATCTTCTCAATGTAAAGCTTCACGCCTTCCTCGGCACCGCCGTAGACCATGGGAACGAAAGGCCGGCAGATGAGTACCGCGTCGGCGCCCAGTGCCAGCGCCTTGAATACGTCCACACCGCTGCGGATGCCGCCGTCCACGAAGATCTTTACGCCGCTGCCCTTCATGGCGTCCGCGATGTCCGCGAGGACTTCGGCTGTGGCGGCGCATTGGTCGAGAACGCGGCCGCCGTGATTGCTCACCACGATGGCAGAAGCACCGGCCTCCTTGGCTTTCAGAGCGCCGGATACGGTCATGACGCCCTTGACGATGAAGGGCTTTCCGACCATTCCGGCGATCTCGGCCAGCTGCTCCACGGTCTTGCTGCCCGCCGGGGGATTCATGTTTTTCAGGAAGGGCAGACCCGCCGCGTCAATGTCCATAGCCACGGCGAAGCAGCCGGATTCCCGGCAATAGCCCAGCTTTTCCTGAATGGTCTCCAGGTTCCAAGGCTTCACCGTGGGGATGGCGGTGCCGCCGGAGGCGGCGATGGCCTTGCAAGCGACCTTCATGACCTCGCCGTTCAGACCGTCGCCGGTGAAGGCGGCAATGCCATTGTCGGCACAGGCTTTTACGAGAATGTTGTTGTAAGCCATGTCGTCATATTTGTCGCTGTAGTGGACGGTGACGGCGCCCACGGGGCCTGCGAAGAAGGGATAGCGGAAGGTTTTGCCGAACAGGTTCAGAGAGGTGTCCGGCGTCACACAGGGGTGAATGGTGTCCATGTTGACGCGGATGTCCTGCCACTTTTCATAGTTGCGGATGGCGGTGTCGCCAACGCCCTTGGCACCGGGGCCGGGAATGTGGTTGCCGCAGGCTTTGCCATTGCAGACGGGGCAGGCCTTGCAGTTTTTGCTGAGAACCGCACGTGCGTTTTCAAGAACTTCCTGATAAGTCATGATGGTTTCCTCCCTGTTTTAGATTTTGAGATCAGTGAAAGGGGTCGAGATCAATATGCTCATCGATGCGGCACAGGAACTGCGCCAGTAGCTCGATACAGTTTTCGATGTCGTCCATGTGGCACACCTCGCAGGGGCAGTGCATGTACCGCAGGGGCAGGGACAGCAGCGCTGTGACCACGCCGGTGCCGGTGACGTGGAGGTTGTCCGCGTCGGTGTAGGTTCTGCCCATATAGGACTCGATCTGGTAGGGGATGTTATGCTCCTTCGCCACGGCTTTCATCAGGTCGTTGACCTTCCGGCTGCCGATGGAGCTGTTGCAGAGCACGCCGCCGCAGCCCAGCTTCACCTCGCCGGACTGCTTGGCATCCACGCCGGGATAATCGGAGGCAAAAGTGACGTCGGTGACGATGGCAACGTTGGGACGGATGGCAGAGCCGACCCAGTAGGAACCCCGGCCGGTGGTTTCTTCGCCCACGGTGGTGGCGGCGTAAACGCCTACAGAGCAGCCCATGGCCTTTGCCCGTTTCAGGGCTTCCAGAATGATGTAGGCGCAGCCCCGGTCGTCAATGCCCCGGGCGGAGAGGAAGCCGTTGAGCATTTCCTGATGGTAGGTGTTCATGTGGACGGGGTCGCCCTCCTGCACGTATTTCCGGGCGTCGGCGGCGTCCTTCGCGCCGATGTCGATGTACAGCTCGTCCGCTTTCAGGTCGGCCTTGTCCATGTCCTTGCTGCGGACGACCGCGCCGTAGACGGTCTGGGCATAGCCGTGGACGGCCACCTGATGGCCGGGGTAAACGCCGGGGAAAATGCCGCCGGACTTGGACACACGAAGCAGGCCGTCGGGCTGGATGTGGGTGACGATCAGACCGATTTCGTCAATGTGAGCGGCAAGCATCACCTTGAAGGGCGCGTCGGGGTTCAGCACGCAGACGACGTTGCCGGTATAATCTGTGATGATCTTATCGCAATGGGGGGTCATCTCGGCGATGACCTTCTTTTGCAGCGGAATTTCGTGGCCGGAAACGGACATGCTGTCAAGCAGGGTGTAAAGGAATTCTTTGCTCATCTTTCTTTCTCCTTTTTTCTTTTACTATAGCACAAAAAATGCAATTTGCAAGGCAAAAGCACGGCTTTCGAGCCGTGCTTTTGGAATTAACCGTCGCTGAGAACGAAGTGGCAGAACCGCAGAACCTCGTACCAGTCGTCGGAGTCGAAGCAGACGAATTTGTCATCTTTCAGGGTCGCACCGGGGTAGAAGCTCTTGGAGTAGGCCACATGGTGCTTGACGAAATCGATCTCCATGTGGAAATGCTCCGGCATGGGGACGACGCACTGCGCCGCCTTGGCGACCGCTTCCTTCGCCGCCGCTTCGATGCGCTCCACTGCTTCGTCGGGGTGCAGAGAGGTGACGCCGCCGCCCCGGCCTTCGTTCACGGGAACGGTGGTGATGGCGGGAATCAGCGTTTTGGCAAAGTCGCACAGCGCCTTGTCGCCGGTGAGCAGCGCCACGGGGACGCCGTAATATCCGGCGGTGTAGGAATTGATGAGAAATTCACTGCACAGCGTGCCGTTGAGGAAAACGTGGTTGTTTCGGCCGTTCATGGTGTGGCTCAGGGGATTGCCGGGGCAGCCTGCCCAGGCGTGGTAGCCGGTGAAGAACACGGCGTCAAATTTCTCCTGATTCAGGCCGCTCATCATGCTCAGGGGGTCGCCCGACCAGCTGCGGTTCATGCGGATGCCCCGGGGAAGTCCGGCAGGGTCGATGTTCCGGGCGGAGTCGTGGGCGTCCTTCACCAGAACCTCCGCCGCACCGGCGGAAAGCGCGCCCTGACAGGCGGCGGCAACCTCACGGGTCATTTGCTTCTGGGCGGGGCTGTAGTCAAAGGGGGTGGTGCGCTCCGTCTCCGGCCACGAGACGATGCCGCAGGTGCCTTCCATGTCTGCACTTAAAAATACTTTCATTTATTTTATCTCGCTTTCCTTATTAAATCAAAAGTAGGAGCCAACCTGAGTGATGGCGGCTTTCAGATCTGCCCGGTAGTCGGGGTCGCCGGGGTTCAGGGAGTTGAGGGCGAAGCCGTTGTCCCCGCTGCGGCCGGTGCTGTGGCAGTAGCGGCCTTGACCTAAGTACATGGCGACATGGCCGGGGAAGAACAGCAGATCGCCGGGTTTTACATGTTCCAGGGAAATTTCGTGAATGGGGAAGTCCTCCATGATATGGGCGTCCCGGTAAATGAGAATGCCGCAGAGCATATAGGCCATGGATACCAGGCCGGAGCAGTCAATGCCCATGGGAGACTTTCCGCCCCAGCGGTAGTGGGTACCCCGATAGAGCATGGCGGCATCCACCAGCGCCTGACGAAGGGTTTCCTCGTCCTGAGACAGGGGCGCGGCGCAGTATTCCCCGAGGATGCTTTCCGGCACGAAGCCCGTCCGCCCATCTGCCAGACGCACTTGCTGCCAGCCCTTCTCCGGCTGACCCATCGGAGAAAGAATGCCGCCCCGGGGAAGGGTGGCCATGATCCAGCCCTGAACCTTCGGGGCAGAGAGGACGTCGCAGAAATTCTTATTGCGGATGATTTTCTTGGGCAGCGCCGCCCATGCGTCGGCGGCTTCATCGCCGACGATCAGATCATCGGCGGAGACAATGCCCTCATAGCGGTAATGGGTGCGGACGCGGTACCAGCCGGGGGCAGGTTCTTCCAGAATGTCCACTACCATGCCGTACAGCGCTTCGTCTTCCAGCGTGCTTTCCCGGGTGGGGGCGGCCAGCAGGGCGCAGATGGGGACGTTTACAATGGCTTTCATTTATTTCTCTCCCTTCATAGCGTCGTAGATCATCCGGGACAGCTGACCGATGAGCCGGTTTTGCTGGGGCTGACCGTCCAGCGCAGGGCCGTCCCATGTAAAAATGCCAAGATAATAGGGGCGGTCGTCCGTCAGGAAAATGCCCACGTCGTGGTTCAGGTGATCCAGCCCGCCGGGCTTGTGCAGCACGGTCACGGCGTCGGGGATGTACCGCTGCAATGCGTCGGTACTGCGGCAGCGGGAAAGAAAATCGAAGGCAACCTCCCGCAGGGGCTTATTCAGGATTTCCCCATGGTACAGTCGGGAAAATACCCGGTACAGGTCGGCGGGGGAGGTATAGTTGTTCCGCCCCTCGGCGATGGCCTGAAAGTCCAGCATTTTCCGCTGGAGGGAGGTCTGGGTCAGGCCGATTGCCCGGCAATACTGATTGACATGGTCGTAGCCCAGCAGGGAAATGATGGTGTTGGTGGCGGTATTGTCGCTGGAGACAATCATCCAGTACAGCATTTCCCAGAGGGAAGCGCCGTCCTGCCGGTAGCCGGGTTCAAAGACCTCGGTGTCGCTGCAAAAGTCCGCCGGGGCAATGGCAAGGGGCTGGTCAAGAGACAGCTTCCCGTCCATCACGTCCTGAAGAGCGCAGCACAGAATGGATACCTTGATGGTGGAGGCGGAGACCACGCGGGTGTTCTCCCGAATGGCGGCGATGGGGGTGCCGGTGGTCAAGTCCACGCAGTATAACGCGGTTTTGGCGGGAAACGCATCCATGACGGCATTCAGCCGGGAAGCCAGATCGTTCATGGTCACGCCTCCAATGTGATGCTGCCCGCGTCCGCGTCCAGACGGCACATACGGCCCATGGGCAGCGCCAGGGTGGTGGCGCAGTGGCCGCAGGCCAAATCCATGACGGCGGGCTTTCCGGCGGGGACGATGAGCTGGGTGAAGATCTCGTCCAGCGTCAGGGTGCGCTCCGGCATTTCCGGCACGCAGTCCGTCCACGCGCCCAGAATGATGCCGGCGCAGTCCCGGAATTTCCCGGCATTGCGCAGCTGGGTGAGCATACTGTCCAGACGATAGGTCTTTTCCCCAATGTCCTCCAGAAACAGGATTTTGCCCTTGGTATCGACCTCCCAAGGCGTGCCGAGAGACGCCGCCAGCAGGGACAGATTGCCGCCGCAGAGGATGCCTTCCGCCTTACCCGGAACCAACGTGCGGATGCTCTGACCTTCCGGATTGGAAAGTGCGCCGTTCAGACCGCCGAACAGGGCCTTTTTCAGATAGTCGAGTGTGTATGTATCCGGGTGCGGCTCGGTAGATGGCATGGTGCAGTGGAAGGTGACGAGACCGCAGACCTGATTCAGAAACAGGTGCAGGGCGGTGACATCGGAATAGCCGCCGAACCACTTGGGGTTCTTCCGGATAGCGTCCGTGTCCAGCAGGGGAAGAATGCGGTGGCCGCCGTAGCCGCCGCGGATGCACCACACGCCGTCAATGGTTTTGTCGGCAAAGGCGCGGTTGACGTCTTCCGCCCGCTGGGCGTCCGTTGCGGCCAGATAGCCGTCCCGGTTGGCAAAATAGCAGGAGGCGTACAGCACCGGCTCCATGCCCAGCCGACGGACGAGGTCAAGAGCGCCGGGCAGTTTTTCCTCCGGTACGGCGGAGGCGGGGGCGACCAGCGCCACTCTGGCGCCGGGGAAAAGGGGCTTGGGATCGATCATGGCAGGCACCTCGAAAAGAAATATGGCGCAAGCAGAACACGGGTACGTGCTCTGCTTGCAGAATGTCAAAACTGTTTGCGGTATTCTTCCAGCTCAGGCTCACTTGCCAGAACAAAGTGGCCGGGGACGATCTCACACCAGTCCGGCTGGTTCGTCTCGCTGTAGTGATGGCAGCTGGGGTCGTAGACGATGAGCTTTTTCTGCCGCTCCGCGATGGGGTCGGGCTGGGGGATGGCGGACAGCAGCGCGCGGGTGTAGGGGTGCAGGGGATGGGCGAACAGCTCCTCGCTCTCCGCCAGCTCCACGATCTTGCCCTTGTGAATGACGGCGATGCGGTCGCAGATAAAGCGAACCACCGACAGGTCGTGGGCGATGAACAGATAGGTCAGATTCCGCTCCTTTTGGAGCTTGGACAGCAGGTTCAGAACCTGCGCCCGGATGGAAACGTCCAGCGCGGAGATCGGTTCGTCGGCAATGATGAAGTCCGGTTCCATGATCAGCGCCCGGGCAATGCCGATTCGCTGACGCTGGCCGCCGGAGAACTCATGGGGGAAGCGGCTGGCAAATTCCGGCAGCAGACCCACGTCGGACAGGGCGCTTGCCACCTTGGCCTGACGCTCGCTTTCGGACAGATGGTGTCCGCCAGCGTAAAGTCCTTCGCTGACAATATAATCCACCTTTGCCCGTTCGTTCAGCGAGGACATGGGATCCTGAAAGATCATCTGGATACGCTGTGTGACCTCCCGGTCAAGAGCCTTGGAGATGCGCCCGTTGATCTGCTTGCCGTCAAAGAGGATTTTGCCGCCGGCAGTGGGGTGAATGCGGATGATGGCGCGGCCGATGGTGGTCTTTCCGGAGCCGGATTCGCCAACCAGACCGAAGGTCTCGCCCTGATAAATGTGGAAGGATACGTTATCCACCGCGGTAAAGGCGTGCCGCCGGGAGCCAAACCGGACGACAAGATCCTGAACCTCGATCAGCTTCTTTCTGTCTTCAGCCAACGCGGTTCACTCCCTTCTCCCGCAGGATGCGGACGTGCTCCGGCGGCTCCACCTTGGGAGCGCGGGGGTCCATCAGCCATGTGCGGGCATAGTGGGTAGGCGTGACCTCGAAGAAGGGAGGACGCTCTACAAAGTCGATTTTCAGTGCCTTGGGGTTTCGGGGGGCAAAGGCGTCGCCCTTGACCTCGTGGAACAGATTGGGCGGCGTACCCTGAATGGAGTACAGCGGCTCGTCCTTGGTTCCCAGCTGGGGAAGGCTGGACAGCAGCGCCCAAGTGTAGGGGTGGCGGGGGTCGTAGAACACCTCGTCGCAGGTGCCAAGCTCCACGATGTCGCCCGCGTACATGACGGCGATGCGGTCGGCCACGTTGGCCACCACGCCAAGGTCATGGGTGATGTAGATGGTAGTGAGGTCATACTTTTTCTGCATGGCCTTGATCAGCTCCAGAATCTGTGCCTGAATGGTCACGTCCAGAGCGGTGGTCGGCTCGTCGCAGATGAGGATTTTCGGCCGGCAGGCGACGGCGATGGCGATGACCACCCGCTGGCGCATACCGCCGGAAAATTCGTGGGGATACTGCTTGTAGCGCCGCTCAGGGTCGTCAATGCCCACGTCGCTCAGCACTTCCAGCACGGCCTTGTAGGCATCCTTGCCTTTCAGACCCTGATGCAGCTCCACGGCCTCCTGAATCTGCTTGCCGATGGTTTTCAGGGGATTCAGGGAGGTCATGGGGTCCTGAAACACCATGGCGATCTCCTTGCCCCGGATTTTCAGCCAGTCCTTGTCGGTCTGGAATTTGGTTAAGTCCATGCCGTTATAGAGGATGGAACCGCCGTCGATGTAGCCGTTGGCGTCCAGAAGGCCCATGGCGCATTTGACGAATACGGACTTACCGGAGCCGGATTCACCCACGATGGCAAGGCTTTCGCCCTGATATACGTCCAGCGAAATGCCCCGGATGGCGTGGAGAATCTGACCGCGGAGGGTGAATTTCACATTCAGATCTTTGACGGAGAGAACAACTTTTTTATCTTCCATTGTGATCTCTCCTTATCTGACGTGATTCTTGGGGTCGGCGGCGTCGGCGAAGGCGTTGCCGATGATGTAGAAAGAAACGGTGATGACCACCAGCACGGCTACGGGGAAGAACAGCTGGTAGCGCAGGGACGCCACGGTCATCAGCGACCGTCCGGTCTGAATCAGATTGCCCAGAGACGGCGTGTCCACGGGAAGGCCGATGCCGATGTAGGTGACGAACACCTCATTGCCGATGGCGGAGGGAATGGCAAGCGCCATGCGCATGGTGATGACGGACACCATATAGGGCAGCAGGTTCTTGACGATGATACGCCCGGTGGAAATGCCCAGACACCGGGAGGCAAGGTTATAGTCCCGGTCGCGGATAATGATGATCTGGTTGCGGATGAACCGTGCCATGCCCAGCCAGCCCGTTAAGGACAGGGCGAAAATGATGGTGGAAACGCCGGGCTTTAAGACGTAAGATATCAGAATCAGCAGCAGCGTCTGGGGAATGTTGTCCAGAACGTTATACAGCTCGGTAAAAAAGAAGTCCAGCTTGCGGACATAACCCCACAGCACGCCCACGAGGATGCCCACCACGGCCTCCACAAAAGCAACAGAGAAGCCGATGAACAGGGAAGTGCGGGTGCCCGCCCAGATACGCGCCCAGAGATCCTGACCGATGGAGTTTGTTCCGAACCAGAATTCTTTGCTGGGGGGAATATTGTTCAGAGGCAGACCCCACTGGTCGTTGTGAATGAGAATGGGATCCTTCTGACCGGGGAGGTAGGGCTGGATAAAGGTGAACAGCAGCACCGCAACCATGACGAAAAGGAAAAAGACCGCGATCTTATTCTGGAAAAACGCACGGAGGGTGGATTTCCAGTAGGAATAATCGGAATAGCCGCCCCGCTCCGCGTCCTCGGCGTTGAATTCGGCAAAGGAGAAGGCTTCCTCGTCGCTCATTTTCGGCGCGACATCCTCCTGAAGCTGCCGGGAGAGCTTGTCGCCCAGCGTGTCGGTGGCCTTGTCGCGCAGGGTGTGAAATCCAAGACGTTTCATCAGCGGGAACCCTCCTTCTTGGCAAAGCTGATCCGGGGATCGACGATTCCCATGAGAATGTCGCCGAAAAGCAGACCCAGAATGGAAATTACTGCGTAAATCAGCACCAGCGCCTGTACCAAGGTATTATCCTGACGCTTGATGGCCGTGACCAGCAGGCCGCCCATGCCGGGGACGGAGTACAGGGATTCCACATAGAGTGAACCCATCAGGGTAAACAGAATGGAGTTGGGGATGTACTGTACCAGCGGCACAAAGGCATTACGGAACACGTGCCGGAAGGAGATTTTGCCGTTTGGCACGCCCTTCGCCCGGGCCAGACGGATGTAGTCCTTGTTGGACTCGTCCACCATGTACCGCCGCAGCCACATGGCATAGTAGGCAATGTTGCCGATGGACAGGGAGATGACGGGCAGAATATAGCTCTTGGGATTGGTGGCGTCAAACAGCATGGGAAGCCCCAGCACGTCCTTGCCGACATAGGTCTGGGAACCGAGGAACTGGATCAGAATGTGATACACCGCCGAGGGCATGGCCTGCACCAGCACGATGAACACCGTGCCCAGCCGGTCGCCGATCTTGAAGCGGGTACGGGTGCTTCGCGCCATGATGACACCCAGAGGAAGACCCAGCGCCAGAGCAATGCACAGGGAGATCAGTCCCAGCTCCAGAGAGATGGGGATCTTCTCGGCAATGATCTCGGTAATGGCGACGCCCTTGCGGTAGACGTTGGATTCTCCCAAGTCCCCGTGGAGCACCTGCTTGTAAAAGCGCACCAGCTGGGTGGGCAGGGGAGCAGTCACGCCAAGAGCCTGAAGCTTGACCTGAATCTGGGTGGAGCTCATTTTATCGTAATTCTCGAAATACCCTTCCACGGGCATCAGCCGCAGCAGGGCAAAGAGGATCGTGATAATGATAAACATGGTGATGAGGGAGCGCAGAACGCGCTTGGTTATATATCTGGCCATATGATGTCCTCCTGGGGTTTTTCTCCCTTCATACGATTTCCCAATAAAATGGTAAAACCATTTTATTTATCCACTGATGTAGATGGCCGCCATAGGCGGCAGAAAATGTATGGACTTTCTTTTCTGCGGCTGCACCGCAGGCCGTTTGGAAAACGGCCTGTTAAAACGGTTTTTAACCGTTTTAACGAAACTGGCATCAGAGCCGATACCGCTGCTGCTTTCGCCGTAGCAGCACCGGTACAGGCTCCGAAAAATTGCCTGTGGAGCAATACCGTATATATGCGGCTTTGAGAGAAGCCCCCAAATGAGGGCTTCTCTCGTGATAAACTGCCAAAATGAAAACTTAAATCTTAACCGGCCTTCTTGGACTGCCACTCGGCGTAAGCGGCCTGATATTCCTCCAGACCCATGGAGGTGTCATACAGGTGCTGATCCTTGTAGCGCTGATTGGCCAAGCCGAAGGAGGCGTACTGTCCTTCAAAAACGTTCAGATTGCACATCTGATAGCTGCGGTTGCTGATGGAGAAGGGGACGGCAAAGGCGTGATCCAGCAGGAACGCCTCGGCCTTGGCAAAGGCGGAATACCGGGCGTCCATGTCGTCGGTAATGGCCTTGGCGGCATCCACCAGCTCGGTGTACTCGGCATACAGAGCCTGGGTTTCGGGGTCGGTGCTCTTGAAGATGAAGCTGTAGCTGGAATCCGCGGAGAAGGGATCGGTCCAGGTTTCGGGGTCGGCGTAGTCAGCGCCCCAGTTGCACTTCATGAAGGCGTAGTTGCCGGTGCGGCGGATAGCGCCAAGGAAACCGGTCTCAGGACCTGCCTGAATGATGATGTCCACGTAGTCGGCGCCCAGAACGTTCTCAATCTGCTGCTCCACGACCTGACACTCCTGCGCCCAGTTGGCGGAGGTGGGGTTGTAGCACATGAGCATCTTGATGGGGAAGGTAGCGCCGGCGGCGGTCAGCTCCTCAATGGCGGTCGTCTTGTATTCCTCGGCAAGGGCCTCGTCGAAGTTGTCGCCATCGGTGTAGGCGGCCAGACCTTCGTAGTAGGTGTAGTCCTTGGAAGCGGAGGCAAAGGCGTTGGGGGTGATGGTGTTGTTCTTCAGGGATTCGGGGTCGATGCGGTCGCTGGTGGCCAGAGCGGGCATCCGGTTGAAGGCGTGGACGATGGATTTCCGGAAGTTCTCATTGTTCACGGCCAGCTTCCAGTTTTCGGGTTCGTACTCGGCGTCGAAGTTGGGGTCAAAGTTGAACAGATACCAGTAAGCGTAGGAGGTATCGGCACGGGAGGGGTGAATCAGATCCTTGGTGTTGGGGTCAGCCATCATGGCGGACAGCAGGTCGGAGGAAATATCCGCCTGATCAACCTCGCCGGACTGATACATGGTGGTGGCGATGGAGGAAGCCTCGGCGTTGTAGGTCATCTGGATGGCATCCAGGAACACATTGTCCTTATCCCAGTAGGTGGGGTTCTTGGTCAGAACGCGCTGCTGCTGAGGCTCGTAGGTGGACAGGATGAACGCGCCGCAGTACAGCAGGGTGCTGTTGTCGGTGCCGAACTTGCTGCCGCACTCGGCAAGGAAGGGACCGTACACGGGCATATAGGGGCCGAAGGAAACCATGGACAGGAAGTAGGGGCGGGAGGACTCCAGGGTGAACTCTAGGGTGTAGTCGTCCACCGCCTTGACGCCGATGTCGTCAATGGAAGCCTCGGGGACTTCCTCCAGAATTTCCTGCTCGCCGTCCTCGTTGGTGATGAACTTCACGGCGTTGCCATCTTTATCGGTGCCGTCGGTGGCATCGGGCAGAGCCATCTGGTAGGCAGTCCAGTCATAGTAGGCATCGGCGCCCGCGATGACGCCGCTCATGGTATAGAAGGTGTCGGAGTCGTTGTTGGCATCACAGGCGTAGTGGGCGGAAGAAACCCAGTCATTGGCGGTGACGGGGGCAACAACGTTGCCGTCCTTATCGACCCAGTTCACACCCTCACGGATGTGGAAGGTCCAGACGGTGGCGTCCTCATTCTGCTCCCAACTGGCAGCCAGAGCAGGCTCCACGTTGCCGTAGGAGTCGTATTCCACCAAGCAGTCCACGACGTTGGCGGCGATGTTCAGCTCGTTGGTCTGGCCGGTGATCAGATAGTTCAGCGTAGTGACTTCAGAGGCGTACAGCGTTCTGTAAACCGCATTCTCGGTCACGGCGGCCGCAGTGGGGGCTGCCGCGGTGCTGTCGGTGGTGCCGGATTTGCCGCCGCAGGCTGCCAGCGCGAAGACCATGGTCAGAGCCAGGGCGAAGGCGAGAAGTTGTTTCATGGTTTGCATAGTGATCATTCCTTTCTTGTTCTCTGCTTTGAAAAGCAGTCGGTACGGGCGATCCCCGAAGCGATTTTCTCCGATGCTTCTTCCATAGCGTCGGTCTAAAACAGCACCGGGAGACAGCCTATAAAATGGCGGACGCCATATTACAGGAGACGGTGGGAGTATTTGCCTCAAAATGAAAGTTCCAAAACTGGAAAATTCAAAATTTAAAAGAATGATAATAGTTTATCACATTTTCCGTCTCAAGTAAAGTAGCAGATTTCATGATATGTCTCGATAAATTCGCGAATTTTTGTAACAGAAACATAAAAAAGTGTTCATACAGCAAAAGCAAACGTCCTTGAGCGGCATTACAAAAGGGCGCACGCCGATGTACCGGCGTGCGCGCAAAGCAGTTGCGGCAGGTGACTTTTTTCAATTAATTCCATTGTCCTGCATAGCCTGTGCAGTCCCGGAAGTCCTGCATGACCGCGTTCTGGATGGCGATGCGGACGGCAGGGTCCTTTCCGCCCACGCTCTGACCGTTCAGCGTATCGGCGGAAAGGCAGAACTTGGTGGTGGAGGTTACAAGAATTTCATCGGCGGATTTCAAAAAATCCATCGTGAAGGGCTTTTCCAGCACCGGGATATCCAGCCGGTAACAAACCCGGATCATGTGGCTCTTGGCGATGCCCCGGAGGATGAACTCGTCGTTGGGATGGGAGTACAGAACTCCGTCCTTCATGACGGAAATGTTGGAGTGGGCGCATTCGGTGACGATCTCACCCCGGTGGAACACGGTCTCCGTGCACCCGGCGCGGTGCGCCCGCTGGGCGGTCATCACGTTGCACAGCAGATTCAGGGATTTGATGTTGCAGTGGAAGAAGCGGGTGTCCTCCTCGTCGTTCAGACGGATGGGGATATTGGGGTTGGGGATGACCTGAGGACGAACCAGCACCCACAGTTTGCCGGGCAGATTTTCGGCATAGGTGTGGCTCCGCGGCTCCACGCCCCGGCTTACCTGCCAGTACACGAAGCAGCTTTCGCCCTCCACCTGCCGTGCCAGCTGGGTGAGAAGCTCGCCCAGTGCCTGCTTTTCCATAGGAATATGGATATCCAGCAGACGGGCGCTGGTGTAAAATCGGTCCAGATGGTCTTCCAGCAGGAATATGGTGCCGTTTGCCGCCATGGCGGCGTCATAGCAGCCGTCGCCGAAGAAGTGGGCGCGGTCATAGAAGGGGACTGTCAGTTCCTCGGGTGCGCCGATTTTGCCATCGTAATAGGCCAGTGCTTTCATGGTATCCGCCCTCCTTATAATATATGTTCTGCGATTCTCCGCGCCACTGCGACGCCGCTGGCGGAGGCGTGGGACAGGGAATGGGTGATGCCGCTGCCGTCGCCGATGACGTACAGCCCCGGATACCGTGTCTGCAGATGTTCATCCACGGCCACTTCCATATTGTAGAACTTGACCTCCACGCCGTAGAGCAGGGTGTCGTCGTTGACGGTGCCGGGGGCGACCTTATCCAGGGCGTAGAGCATCTCGATGATGCCGTCCAGAATCCGCTTGGGCAACACCAGACTTAAGTCGCCGGGTGTCGCGTCCAGCGTGGGGGTGACGAAGGACTCCGCAATGCGCTTGGGGGTAGACCGCTGACCACGGATCAGGTCGCCGAAGCGCTGGACGATGACGCCGCCGCCCAGCATGTTGCTGAGGCGGGCAATGGATTCACCGTAGCCGTTGGAATCCTTGAAGGGTTCGGAAAAGTGCTTTGCCACCAGCAGGGCAAAATTGGTGTTGGAGGTCTGGCGGGCGGGGTCTTCGTAACTGTGGCCGTTGACGGTGATGATGCCGTTGGTGTTTTCGTTGACCACCGCGCCCTTGGGGTTCATGCAGAAGGTGCGGACGAGGTCGCCGTACTTTTCGGTGCGGTAGACGATCTTGCTTTCATACAGCTCGTCGGTGAGGTGGGAGAAAATTTCTGCGGGAAGTTCCACCCGGACGCCGATATCCACACGGTTGGACTTGGTGGGAATGTCCATGTCACGGCAGACGGACTCCATCCATTTGCTGCCGCTGCGCCCCACGGAAATCACGCACTGGCTGCACGAAAAGCTCCCGGCTTTGCAGGTGACCTGATACCCGCCATCCACAGCGGCTACGGATTCCACCGGCGTGTCGAAGTAAAACGTGACCTTTTCTTTCAGGTAGGCGTAGAGATTTTCCAGCACCACGTAGTTGATGTCGGTGCCGAGGTGGCGCACAGAGGCGTCCAGCAGATGCAGATCGTTCTGCATACACAGCTTTTTGAATTTGGTGCCGGCGGTGGAATAGAGTTTCGTGCCTTCGCCGCCGTAGGCCATGTTGATCTGGTCAACGTAGCGCATCAGCTCCAGCGCTTTTGCCTTGCCGAGATACTCGTAAAGCGTACCGCCAAAATCGTTGGTAATGTTGTATTTTCCGTCGGAAAAAGCGCCTGCGCCGCCGAATCCGCTCATGATAGAGCAGCTTTTGCAGGCAATGCAGGACTTGACCCGGACACCGTCAATGGGACATTTGCGGTTTTTCAGCGGGTGTCCGGCCTCAAAGACGGCGACCTTCAGTTCAGGGCGCAGCCGGGTCAGCTCATAGGCGGAAAAGATACCGCCGGGCCCCGCGCCGACAATGATCACATCGTAATTCATGACTACCTCACAACGTATAATTTTGCAGTCAACCATTTACGGCGGTTGGTAGAGACGCTCAACCATATTATGAGCTTATACCCGTCCAGTATAACACAGCCGGAGCGGGATTGCAACCAAAACCGACTAAGAAAAAGCCAAGGCTGTCCGACAGATCACTGGGATTTTTGCGCAGCAAAAATCCCAGAACCGTTACGGTTCTGGGATTGATTGGTGGGGGACCGTCGTTTACATCCGAACAAAACACATATTCAATTTCGTCCAGGGTCACGGTTTCCGCATGATCCCGGAAATTGTAGGTGAACACAATTTTATCATCATACACATACACAGAGTTCAAAAATGTATCGACCATTTCCCGCTGATAGGCCTTGTCGTTGATGTTGCCGTATTTGAAACGGCTGATCCATTTTACAATTTCCTCTTTGGTAAACACTGGCTGCGCCATCTGGGCGCGGATCAGGCTGATGTTCAGCTCCTCTTTCTGTCGTTCCAGTTCTTCCATTCGCTCCTTTGTGGTGGATGTAAAAATGCCTGCCTCGATTGCTTTCAGCAGATTTTTTAAGACCTTTGTCACACGCACGGAGCTGTCCTTTGATAGAGGGAATCATCGGATTCTCCTGTCCCTGTATGGCAATGATGGCATCAGCCACCCGGTCAATGACTTCATCTGTGAGGACCTTGGTCACAGTCTCCACAACCACCGCCCGTTCCAACCAATCCCGCTTGAGTGCTTTCCGTTTGCAGGTATGCCCATGCTTGGCGTTGATACATTTGTAGTAGTAATAGAACGTTCCATTTCTGCTTTTCCCGCATTCACCGACCATATGGCCGCCACAAGTGCCGCAAAACACCTTTCCGGACAGCAGGTATTCTTCCTTTGCCTTGGCTCTCCCCGGAGATTTCTTGTTTGCTTCCATCCGTCTTTGCACCCTTTCAAATACATCTTTTTCCACCAGAGCCGGAACGCCGCCTGGGATGATCATGTCGCCATAGCAGTAGTCCCCGATATATTTCCTGTTTTTCAAAAGAAGCGTCATGGCACTTGCCTGGAATGGCCTGTTAAAGTTGTTGCGCAAACCTGACATTGCGTTTATTGCCAGAAAAATTGCCGTTTTTTGTGACGGAGACTTTTGGCATGGGTACGATTGGGCGAATGCCCAGAATGAGATAAAAAGAAATCGAGATTTTTGGATATCCAAAATAGAACGAAATATGCATCGGGATCTGGAAGTTACAACCCGTCTACAAGAGCAGGGGTGGACAGTGCTCAGATTTTGGGGGCATGAAATACTCAAAGAAATGGATTTCTGCATATCCACCATACTGGACGAACTTCGAAATCTGCCGCGCCCACCATACAGAACAATTGATTTGTGCGCCGGAATCGGAGGCATCCGAAGAGGATTTGAACTGACCGGCCGATTTCGAAATGTGCTGTCCTCAGAAATAGATAAATACGCATGCAAAACATATCAACACCTATTTGGTGATGATCCTTACCACGATCTTACAAGCGAAGAATTCAAGAACCTGGTTTCTGAAACGCCTTATGATGTTTTGCTTGCCGGATTCCCGTGTCAGACATTTAGCCGTGTCGGCTTGCAGGAAGGATTCGATGACGAAGAAAAGGGGAAAATTTTCTTTCATATTTCCGAAATCATTCAGAAAACCCGCCCATTTGTGATTTTTCTTGAAAATGTTGACCGTTTGGTGACACATGACGAAGGGCGAACATTCCGGACAATTATCGAAACGTTAGTCAAAAGACTCGGTTATCACATTATAGGTGTGGAACAACGGGAAGACGGAGGCTTACAATATACGCCGAAAGCATTCATAAGAAATTCACGCGATTTTGGTGTGCCGCAAAATCGTCCTCGTACATATATCATCGGCTTTGATACGGAACGGTTTTCCCCTGAAGAATTGGCCAGACTGCCCCATGAGCTGCCTTTGAATCGTGCCAATGAAATATACCACGACTTAAATGATGTTCTGGAGCACAATGTCCCGGCAAAGTATTATATGGCGTCAGGCTATCTGGACACGCTTATTCGGCACAGAGCCAGGCAGGAAGGAAAAGGATACGGCTTCGGATATCGAATAGTTAATGCGGAAGGAATTGAAAGGCCAATCGCCAACACATTACTGGCAACGGGCGGCTCTGGGCGAGAACGCAATTTGATTTATGATCCCCAAGCCGGCATCGCCGGACAAATAATTAAGGGGAAGAAAACTCCGCTCAACGACAAAGGAATCCGCGTAATGACACCATCGGAGTGGGGCAAATTGCAAGGTTTTATTAATTACGGATTTGTTGATGAAAACGGGAGAGACGGATTCTCTTTTCCGGAAGAAATTCCAAATGTGCAACGGTATAAACAGTTCGGAAACTCTGTTACCATTCCGGTGATTGAAGAAATGGCAAACTTCATACTTAAGTGCTTAGAGGTATTACAGGGAGAGCAATAAACGGAGGTGTAAGTCCATGACCGCAGACAAACTCGCTGATGCGATTTTGAATAAGTGCGATATTTATTACGGTGGAGCACTCATTTCAAAAGAAGCCATAATCGAGAAATATCTTGCGTTCTTTGCGAAATCATTAGTATCAAAGGAACGCACGATAAATTTTGCATTGCACACAGGGTCTGTCTGCTTCGATGTTATTTCCGTTGTGGCCGTTGCGCTGGGTTGCTTATCTTATAATTTGTCAACAAATGATGACATTATATCTTCGCTTCAGCCTAACGATATGGTTCTCTTCAAGGGGCAACGATATCGTTGGAAAGGTACCGGATTTGAATATGGCAGCCTGTGCATGATACTTGAGCAGGACGGAAAGGGGAAAAACGGAAAGACTACCAGCTATCTTCCGTTGGATCGAAATAAACATCTTATCAAGCCATACTATGGGGACTCTCAGGTGACGGACGGCCGCGGCGTAAAAAAACGCAGCACAAATTGCGAGGACTTTCTCTCGTATATCTTTGATGTGGATGTGGTCGAGATCCCTACTCAGATCGATGTTTCCGTTGTTATCGTTGCGGAACGAAATTCTTTCGGCGAAATTTGTAAACAGGTTAGGATTGCATATGGGGACGGAAAGGCCGTCAGCCTGTTGGATATCATTCCGGCAGCATATTACACAGGCAGTGGTGATGAGTATCAGTACGGTCTTAATCCGACCAAAGCCGAACCCGTTTTGAAAGTAACCGGCAAAATATCAACCGCACGAGACTTGGTGTTAGACAACCACGGGAACAAGGTTGTTGGGTTGCTGGTTACGGGCGGCATCTCCCTTTCGGAAAATAACTCGGAACTCGCCGATTTACTTAGGAGAAAGCTCCTTCGGTTTGTTCATGTTATCTCCCCTTTGAAAGCCGATATCGGCGAACGTATTCTGGAGATATATGACGAAGCATCCGTGTTTGCCTGCACAAAAGAACTGCTTTCGCAAAACAGTCAAATGATTCGAAGCGAGAATCCGCTTACCGTGGAACTTCACAGGCAGATTATGAATGTAATCCACAACACCGTCACTCCGATTGTGGTTTCGGGAGGATGGGAGTGGACCGAGTACCGCCGCATAAAAAGCACCATTCTGACAATTAGGCAATCAAACTGGCAAGATTCCGAAAAAGATGACTTTGTGATAACGGCATATGGGCTTCTAAATCTCATGAATACCGCTCTTTTCTCTATGGAAGAAATGGAGAAAGCGATAGATGAACGTCGGATTCATCAGGCCGTATTGCCACCACAGGAACGAATTGCAAGATTGTGGGACATTGCCGAACGAGCGGGTTCACTGCAGGATCTATGTATTACGGTGGCTGATGCTCTGGAGCAAAAGTATAAGGAGCGATTAATCGAAGCTCCTAAGGCAGATTTTGTCGATAAGTATATTAAAGCTCACGGGAATGACAAAATAGCAATTGTTGTTCCTAAAGCATACTATTCGGATATTTTGCGTTTTATCCACCCTGATTATTTCCGAGACGATCATGTCATTTGCGTGACCGCTAACCGCTTTGATTTTCACGGAGAATATGATGCGATTCTTTGCGTAGGCGAGATTAATAGCAGGCGCTTTGATCCGTTGCAATGCTCAAGCGTGCGTAATGTAGATGTTCTCCTTTATGATTGCGAGGAAAAAGTATTCTCCTACCGAAGGAAAAAGCAGAAAAAGCTCGTGCGAAATCTGAATCGAAGAATAGGATTTACCGAAAGTGGCAGCGAACCGGAAGACAGTGATACTCCGGAAGAAAAGAGCCTGGCATCTGATTTGCGGCAATTTTCCGCATTGGATGAGTACATTGACAGTTTTGGTGCTTTTGATATCCGCAAAATTGCCCACACATACACAACCGACGGTGGACACATCCCGGTGGCAGAGGTAAAGTTTGTCGGCTCATTTGTTACCGGAGAACAAATCCTATTCTCGAAGTACTATGCTGCCGCAGTTTTTGATGCCGCTTCCGAAAGCGTAACGGAGAAATCTCCGGAGCAGCTGCGCCCGGGAGATGTGTTGGTATTTGTAAAACGAGACGATTACACAAAGAACATAGTTGACTTCATATATGAGAGGCTTCTTCATGATGGTAAGCTGGGGCAAGATGCGGTAAATGCATTTGAAAAATCTCAATACTGGAAAGAAGCTCTGCGAGAATATAAAGAAACTAACGGGCTTACCTACAGAGGTGTAGCGCAAAAATTGCGCAAGATCGGAAGCAAAATGCAAGAGGTAACAATCAGGCAGTGGCTGGTTGAAGATAGCCACATCGTCGGGCCGAGAAACGAGCAAACGCTGGAATACATAGCAGCCCTAACCCAAGACCCATACCTCTTGGCAGATGCCCACGGCTTTTTTACCTCGTGTGCCGAGGTTCGACATGACCGGCGAAAAATACTGGATTTGATAGCAAAGGCTATCGGCGACAAGCTAAGCGGCAATCTGCCGCCGGAGGGCAGTGTCCTTAGTGTTGTTTATGATAACGTGGACAGTCTTTCCGAAACCATGGAATTGGATAATATATCGGAACTAAGTGAAAGCGTTAATATCGGTGTCGGCCTTGTGAACACACCCATTACGGAAACGGAGGTATTGATGTGACGGATAACGAAATTAAGCGGTCAATGATTTCCGCCCGAGAAGAGTATATCAACATAATCAAATCCGAACTGCTCGGACCTGGATCCGAGTTCTCTTTGCCGGATGCGGAACACGAGTTGATTTCCAGTACTCCGACAAGCCGTTATTCCGTTGGCATTCTGTTTCCGCAGGGGAACGAAGTCAATCAGGATAACGATGAGACGGTGGAATTAGAGGAAGCCGACAATTCGGCTGAGATCACCGATTCGGCTTCTGCCGAAGAGCCGATTGCCGATCCCGTTCAACAGAAGAAACAGAGTACCTATGCATTCGATGAAACCGCCGATGAAAATCTGGATGAAGAAATCGGAATGGCTACCCAGTATATGCCCTCGTCTATGGGTATTACGTTCATCGCAAGCGGAAATACAAACATCGTCAGAGGGAGTCTGACATTTGCCACATACAGAAACGCGAAGATCCCGGATTGTATGATTCCCTATTGGCCTGATGACCCCGACACCTATACGGTTCCTCCCGAATTGGCTCATATTGTGGCGTACGATAAGGAAGTTCATGCGCTACGGCTGATTTCATCCGTTACCGCTAAGGAAGCCCGGAGTATATTTGAGCGCGATACGATTTCGGAAAAAGAGTTCAATATTCTCAAGAAAATAATCTATCGGTTTGTCGACTACTGTGCTATGGGGTATGTGCGAGTTCCGCATGAGATTCCGGAATTCGTGCTTGACTTTAGTCATGGAGATTATGTCGATGATGAACGCAACCGCAGCCTGGATGATACAGACGCTAAGCTGGTGGCATTGAGAAGGAGAATCGGTGCCGAGTTGTGGTCAGTTACCGTTATGCTGGTAAACGGTCGGAAAGAATCTCCCGTAAAAGCAAATCGCTGTATTTTTCAGGCAAAATTGAAAGTATCATCCGAGAACAATGATTTCGTTTTTGCAGAAAGCAATCCCCATGCAGATACAACCGCAATGGATTCGGAAGAACAATCTTTGGATTTGTTGTACCGCCACAAAAAAATATACGGAACCGGCCTGGGAACATCCGTGAGTTGGGACATTAATGCATCTGGAATCGGGAGCATATGGAGCGATTTCTTCCCGACCGTTGAAATTCCGTCAATGAGTTTCTCTCTGCCTCAGAACGGGCTTATCAAAGACGAAGAATTGTCCATGAAGTATTTGTCTGACCTTGATTCAAACGACAGAGCCACCAAACTTGCATCCATGCGGAGTTTGGTCGACCTGTATAGAAATTGGGTGGACGATCTGGAAAGAGTAGCTGCAACGCTCGATTCCAGATACGAATCCGCTGCCGCCAAAAACATCGGCGAATGCCGGCAGGCATATAAGCGAATGTACGCCGGTATTGATTCTCTGGAACAAAACGACGAAGCATACACAGCCTTTTTGCTGGCAAATCGTGCGATGTTTATGCAGAGAATCCATATCGCAATGCAAGGAAGTATGTCCAAAACAAACGCAGACCGTTACCCCGGGGACGAGGAAATAGCCGATCGACTTCATGGCATGGATTACGGCCGGGAGAGTGACGATAAATGCAGATGGAGACCTTTCCAGATAGCGTTTTTGCTGATGGATATCAACTCCATAATTGATGACGAGTCCCCGGAGAGGAGCATCGTCGATCTGATATGGTTCCCCACCGGCGGCGGCAAAACCGAGGCATACCTCGGGCTGACCGCATTTACAATTTTCTATCGTAAGCTGGCACATCTCAAAAACTCCAATGGCACGGCTGTTATTATGCGCTACACGCTCCGCCTTTTGGCGGCGCAGCAGTTTACCCGCGCCGCTACACTCATTTGCGCTTGCGAGTACATTAGGCAGGATTGCGCTCAAAAGAGACATAAGTATCCCTCCTATCCGCTGGGGAAAGAGCCGATTACCATCGGACTCTGGATTGGCGGATCTCATATTCCAAATAAAAATGTCGGAACCGGAGAGCGTTCCAATAGTGCGGAATACCATTTGGGTAAGCTGCAGAGTGTGAGCAGCCCATATTATGTTCGTAACGAAAAGGAACGTCATAATAAGTTCCAGGTGTTGAAGTGTCCCTGGTGTGGAACAAAGATGGTTAAGGATGATAAAAACGGCCGTCTGGTTGGAGAATGGGGATATAACATGAGCGGCGGTAAACATTTTTATATGTTCTGTCCGCACGAAGATTGCGCATTTACCAAAAGACTTCCTATTCAGATTATCGATGACGAACTCTACGAAGCACCTCCTACATTATTGTTTGGCACGGTGGATAAATTTGCCATGCTTCCTTGGGACGGACGAATCGGTGCATTTTTCGGAATCGGGAAAGGCAATCGCACTCCGGAACTTATTATCCAGGACGAATTACACTTGATTTCGGGCGCATTGGGTACGGTTGTTGGACTTTATGAAACTGCAGTGGACGCAATTTGTGGTCAAAAGGGTGTATATCCCAAAGTGATTGCATCTACCGCTACGATACGGAGGGCAAAAGAGCAGTGCTCCGTGCTGTATAACCGCGAGGTGGTGCAATTCCCGGCCCCCGGATTGGATGCGGAGGACTCCTTCTTTGCAAAAGAATCCGCCGTTGATTATGAAAAAGGTGATTACGGGCGCAAGTATGTTGGTATTATGCCTTCCGGCAAAACCAAAGCCATGATGGAAATTCGCACTATGGCTGCGCTCATGCAGAAGATTTATACCATGGACCTTTCGGAAGAGGTTAAAGATAAGCTGTGGACGTTGACGGTATACTTTAACAGTCTGAAGGACCTGGGTAAGGCTTCAACGTTGGTGGACGATGACGTAAAGGATTTTATTGTTCGCACGGCAAATCGTATGTTTACGGGGAGACGGCTCATCGTCAGTGCGGACGAGCTTACCAGTCGCGTTTCCACTACGGCATTAAATGAAACTTTGGACAAATTGGAAAAGATTGAGTACTCCAAAGAGAATGAGGCGGCCAAGCGGTATGCTTCCAATGTGCTGCTTGCCACGAACATGATCTCCGTTGGCATTGATGTGGCTCGATTGAATGTCATGTTGATGATTGGGCAACCTAAACTTACCAGTGAATATATTCAGGCATCCAGCCGCGTGGGACGTTCCTTCCCCGGCGTTGTCTTTGTGCAGTACGATGCAACAAAGAGTCGCGACCGCTCCCACTATGAGCGATTCTGCTCTTATCATGAATCATTTTATCGTTTTGTCGAGCCAACCGGAGCAACTCCGTTTTCCCGCCCGGCGCGTGAGCGAGCTATGCATGCTGTCCTCGTTTCAATGATGCGTCAAATGACCGGAATGAGCGAAGACAAGGACGCCATCAACTTTGACAAGGAGTACTTTGCGGACACAATAAAACAAATCGAAATATTCGTCACAGATAGGGTGACAGGGATTAACGAGCGCTCCGAGGGACAGGCAAAAGACGATGTAAACGAAATCCGGACGGAGATTGAGGAATTCTTCGATCTTTGGCAATCCTATGTGGATGAATGTAACGGAGAACACCCATCCGTTCCGTTGTATTTTGGCCGTCGATTCATGGTTAATCCTCCCGCAGGAGATGCACGTCGGCTGCTTAAACAATACAATTCCTCAGGTAAGGATAGTGCCGTTGAAACTTTGACCTCAATGCGAAATGTGGATACCCCGGTATCGGGCAGTATTATAGTTTGGGGGGATAACAATGTCTGAACAGGTGAAAGCGAAGGTGGAACTGAATAAGGTTACCCACTCCGTTCGTGCCGCTCAGGCGGTTTTGCAGTATGGTGTAGGAGCTATGGTGGACTTCCCGGATCAGACATTGGTTACGGCTGCACCGGAGTACTGGAGTGGGACAAGCAGAATCTATGATGATCGCTTTGCCAAAGCTCTTGGGGTGGACTACTTTGCTTTACCCACCAACATTGCGTACGCACGTTTTCCCGAATGGTATTTCTGTCCGAAGTGTCGAAGATTTCAGCCGTTAAAAAACTGGGTGTCCGAGTACAGAAAAACAGCCAAGCCAAAAATGCTTGAACGGGATGAGTATATGGTTGAGCATATGCAATGCCCCCGGTGCCGACAGGATTTGGTTGTAGCACGTATTGTCACGGTGTGTGAAAGCGGTCATTTGAATGATTTTCCCTGGGTAAAATGGGTTCATGCAAAGGCGAAGAAACCGATCTGCGGAAATCCGGAGCTGAAATTTAAGACGGGCGCATCCGGAACGGAAGGGCTTGAAGGATTGAGCGTTAGCTGCTCCTGCGGTGCCGTTGCGACATTAAGAGGCGCATTCGATAAGGATTGCTTTCAAAAACTGGATGAAGATTTGGGAACCAATCAGTTCAGATGTGACGGAAATCATCCGTTTCGGCACACCAAAGAAAAGTGCGTTTGCTACCCCAAAACCGTGCAGAGAGGCGCATCGTCCGTTTACTTTCCTGTAGTGCATAGTTCATTGGTCATTCCTCCGTATGCGGATAAGTTAAATGCAAAAATAGAGCAAAGCAAAGCTTATGATGATTGTATGACTATCATCAGCGATGAGGACCCCGAAGAAAAGATCGCAACAATCACCCGGCGATTGCCGAAGTGGGTAGATAAAATTGCACTGGAGATCGGAGCACCCCACGCAGAAGTTGAAAAAATTCTGACTCAAAAGTGGTTGGATCCGGTGCCGGAAGGCGTAGACGTGACCGGGATTCAGTATCGTGTGGATGAATATACGGCGCTGTCCGGCGAAGTAGGCGCAGTCGGTTCCGGGTTGGGTGACTTTTCCCGTGAGGAAATGGATATCTCCGAGTATGGTCTCCCTCATATTAAAGCCATTTCCCTCATAGACAAAGTGCGTGTGGTAAATGCATTGATTGGTTTCTCCAGAATTCAGCCGGCAATGACCCGCAATGATGTAGGCTTTGTGGATGTTAAGGACCCCGACACCCGGTGGTATCCCGCTTATGAAGTGCGCGGCGAGGGCATCTTTATAGAGTTTAACCAAGAAGACATCGACAACTGGGTTGAAACCCATACGGCGGTCAACGAGAGAGCCGCCATACTAAACCGCAATTATGCAACATCGTTCATCGGGAAAAATCATCCTCGAACGATAACACCCAAATTTCTTATGCTGCACACGCTATCCCACTTGCTCATTTCTCAGCTGAGTTTTGAATGCGGGTATAGCATTGCTTCCCTAAGTGAGCGCTTATACTGTGCGGAGGAATCCGACGGGAAAAATATGGCGGGTATTTTCATCTATACGGCCAGTGGCGACGCAGAGGGAACATTGGGGGGACTGGTTCGCCAAGGAAGACCGGATGCGTTCCCCGGTATTCTTAGAAAAGCAATTGCAAACGCCAAGACTTGCTCAAATGACCCGGTATGCATAATGAGCCGAGGGCAAGGTCGCGACTCTCTGAATTTGGCTGCATGTCATGCTTGCGGGTTGCTCCCCGAAACCTGTTGCGAAGAGAGAAATGCATTCCTGGATCGAGGTGTCATTGTTGGAACATATGAAAACCCGGAAATTGGGTTCTGGAATGATATTGGGTAAAATCCTGCCAATCCAGAATGACGAATTTTGGATTGGACAAGCTGAGTGGAGGATGTTATGTCGAAAACGAAGAAAATAAAAAGTCCGACACAGATGGAGCTGGTTGAGCCGACTTTTGCGGCATTAGTCAAGTTGGGAGGATCGGCTACGGTAGATGAAATCTGTGAAAAAGTGATAGAATTACTCGAATTGCCCGATGAAATCGTTGATGAACCGCATCGAGGTAATGCCTCCCAACAGACAGAACTGGAGTATCAACTTGCATGGGCGAGAACCAGGCTTAAAAACTATGGAGCCATTACAAATAGCAAACGCGGCGTTTGGATGATAACCACGGATTTTGCAGATAAAACATCGGTATCAAGAAGTGCGATATCAGAGCATACTAAGAAAAGCCGCCGTGCCGAAAAAAGCAAGGCAGAGTCGGACATTCTGCCGGAAAACAATGACTCAAGCAGTGGCAGTGGAGACATTCCGGAGGAATTGGAGCCTTGGAGAACATCTTTGGCAGAAATATTGCACAGCATGAATCCGTATGCATTTGAGCGCTTGGCGATGTTACTGTTGCGAGAGTGTGGCTTTTCTCAAGTCCGTGTAACAAAAAAGTCCGGGGATGGCGGGATAGACGGAACGGGCAAGCTACGTATTAACGGGATATTTAGTTTCAATGTTGCGTTCCAGTGTAAACGTTATACTGGGAGCGTATCGGCAGGAGACATTCGTGATTTCCGCGGCTCGTTAACAACAGACATTGAAAAAGGCGTTTTTATTACAACGGGCACTTTTACTCGAGCTGCCCGAGAGGAAGCATCCAACGCTGGCAAACAACAAATTGACCTGGTTGATGGCGAAGAATTTATTGACAAGCTCATTGAGTATCGATTGGGTGTCACTGAGAAAATGATTTATACTGTCGACAGGGGTTTTTTTGAGAAGGTATAAGCTTATGTGGGTGCAGATTCTATTGGTGACTACATAAAGAATGTGGGAAAGATATTTTGTATTATTACAGAGCAGAAAGATAGTTTATGTTGTTGTTATTTTGCATATAAACAGCGAAGGGCAGTTGAGAAAAAATGTTAATTGACGATATTGTGGATTTTTGTGACAAAAAAATACACGACTTATGGAGAGAAATGTGGTTGTGAGAGACGTAACCATCCATCTGGGCATTGCAGCGGCAATTGCTATAATTGCCTATACCATATTCATTTTCCGGAGCGCACCCCATCAAATTCAAAAGCATTGTATGACTGCACGAAAATGCTGTATCACTATATATGCCAGTATTCGTAAGCGCTCAGTTAGGTGTTTACCTTTTTTGTGGTTTGTGATATGATTGGAGTAGTCCATAGCGGTTGCCTCTTTCTGTGTTGAACTTTTATAGCAGATTGATCCTAACACAGAGGTCCTCGCTATGGACCTCAGGCTGTCGAGAAACCCCGGTTTTGTTTAACGCAAAACTGGGGTTTCTCGACAGCCTGAAGCCTGCTACATTTTACATTTGCAGCAGGCTTTTGCTAGTAATTGCCTGTGCAGCCCGGCAATAAAAAATACGCCCTAGACTGCCACCCGTTATGTAGCCTGCTTAAAATGTAAAAATACTGGATTTTTTGGCAAATCTGTATATAATATAAAATGCTTATCGACTTAACACAGCAAGCCACAATATCTTGAAAAAGTCCGGTTTAT
>OLPR01000279.1_pt1 | contig 48539 bp, 38 predicted proteins | sample 1672761 | NCBI WGS metagenome assembly OLPR01 (sample SAMEA3136721, study PRJEB25190) | human gut metagenome | biome: human gut; feature: human-associated habitat; material: faeces | place: Austria | collected 2013 | reverse complement strand
GCTTCTGTATATTCTTGATTTCTTATTCTACACTGTAGTTTGGTGCTTCTTTTGTAATGTGAATATCATGTGGATGACTTTCTTTTAATGAAGCAGAAGAAATCTTTACGAATTTACCTGTCTGTTTCAGATCTTCAATTGTCGCTGCTCCGCAATATCCCATACCGGAACGAAGGCCTCCCATCAACTGGAATACTGTATCTTCAACGCTTCCTTTATAAGCAACTCGTCCTTCTACACCTTCCGGAACCAGCTTCTTCGCATCTGTCTGGAAGTAACGGTCTTTGCTTCCATTCTCCATTGCTGCGATAGATCCCATACCACGATATACTTTATATTTTCTACCCTGGAATAATTCGAATGTTCCCGGGCTCTCATCACATCCTGCAAAGATACTTCCCATCATACATACATTTGCTCCGGCTGCGATTGCCTTTGTCATATCTCCTGAATACTTAATTCCTCCATCTGCAATGATTGGAATTCCGTATTTATCTGCTGCTTCGTAGCAATCCATAACCGCTGTAATCTGAGGAACACCGATACCTGCGATAATACGTGTTGTACAGATTGATCCAGGTCCGATTCCAACTTTTACAGCATCGACACCAGCTTTGATCAGATCCTCTGTTGCAGCTCCTGTAGCAACATTACCTGCGATCACCTGCAGATCAGGGAATTTACTCTTGATCATGTCTACTGTATGAAGCACGTTTGCTGAATGTCCATGAGCCGAATCAAGAACAACCACATCAACCTTTGCATCTACCAGTGCCTGTGCTCTTTCAAGGCAATTTGCTGTGATTCCGATTGCTGCTCCACAAAGGAGACGTCCCTGAGCATCTTTTGCAGATAACGGATATTTAATCTGTTTTTCAATATCTTTAATCGTAATAAGACCTTTCAGATTGAAATCTTTATCTACGATCGGAAGCTTTTCTTTTCTTGCTTTTGCAAGAATCTTCTTTGCGTCTTCCAATGTGATTCCCTCCGGTGCTGTAATAAGTCCTTCGGAAGTCATCGATTCTCTGATCTTTTTAGAGAAATCCTCTTCAAATTTCAAATCACGGTTTGTAATAATACCAACTAATTTCTTTCCTTCAGTGATCGGCACACCTGAAATTCTGAATTTCGCCATCAGGTTATTCGCATCTTCCAGTGTGTTATCCGGTGACAAGTAAAATGGATCTGTAATGACGCCATTCTCGGAACGCTTTACCTTGTCCACTTCTTCTGCCTGCTGTTCGATTGACATATTTTTATGGATAATTCCGATGCCCCCCTGTCTGGCCATTGCAATTGCCATGCGGTGCTCTGTAACGGTATCCATTCCAGCACTCATCATCGGAATGTTTAACTTAATTTTTTTAGTCAGGTAAGTAGATAAATCTACCTGGTTCGGAATTACTTCTGAATATGACGGAACCAAAAGCACATCATCAAATGTAATACCTTCTCCAATTATCTTTCCCATGATTTGAACCTCTCTTTCTTTTGTTTATTCATATTTAACAGCTATCTTAGCGAATCACACCTACATTTGTCAACATCTTTTGAAATGTTTTTATTTTAATACAATATTTTTTTCAGTTTTTGATTAATTTTCTGATTACTTTCTGATTACTTTTCTAGGTGCTTTAACAAAGAATCCTTCAACAATTGTCTCATTTGGTTCGAACAAAACCTTGCACACTTCGCCTTTATTTGAAGCGATCAGCGCATAAATTTTCTCATCTTTTTTTCCAGATGTGTAATCATATGTTTTAATCTTTTTATACTGCATTAATTCTACCGCCCCGACCGGTGCCAGAAGTTCCATCTGATCTGCATCTACAGAAAACATCCTTTTTCTTCTGGCCTTATTCATGATTTTGTCAATATCAAGATCACCATTTACAAATACATACTCATACTCCACATTCAGATTGCGGAACATCAGCACATCGATCACGATCATCACAACCGGTAATATAATTCCCACCGGTATAACAAAAACCAAAAGCACTGACACAACAGTTAATGCTATCAGTCCCACTTTCTTAAGTGTATCCTTTGAGTCCGCCTGTTTTTTTATCAGCTGCTCTGTGTAAAAATCATCCATTTTTCTTTCCTCCAAGTCTGCTTTAAGCTATGTCTATTGTAGCACACCTGACAGTAAAAAGAAAACTCCTCTGACGAGGAGTTCTCAAAAATTTAATATATATACCGTTTATGATTTACATCATACCCATGCCCGGATTTCCTGCCGGCACAGCTGGTGCATCTTCTTTGATATCAGCCACAACAGACTCTGTTGTAAGGAGTGTAGAAGCAACAGATGTTGCATTCTGAAGCGCACTTCTTGTAACCTTTGCCGGATCAAGAATTCCGTTTTCAACCATATCTACATACTGTTCTGTCAGGGCATCAAATCCTGTTCCGACTTCTGACTCTCTTACTTTGTTAATAATAACAGCACCTTCGAGTCCTGCATTTGCAGAAATGTGGAATAACGGAGCTTCCAGGGCTTTCAGTACAACTTTGGCACCTGTCTTCTCATCGCCTTCCAGTTCTTCAATTGCCTTAGCAACTGCTTTTGATGCATGGATATAAGCTGATCCACCACCGGAAATGATGCCTTCTTCTACTGCTGCTCTTGTAGCATTCAGAGCATCTTCCATACGAAGTTTTGCTTCTTTCATCTCAGTCTCTGTTGCTGCTCCGACACGGATAACAGCTACTCCGCCTGCAAGTTTTGCAAGTCTTTCCTGCAGTTTTTCTCTATCGAAATCAGATGTTGTCTCTTCGATCTGAGCCTTGATCTGTGCAACACGATCTGCGATTGCATTCTTGTCTCCCATGCCATCAACGATGACTGTATTTTCTTTCTGTACTTTTACAGATTTTGCGCGTCCAAGCTGATCCATAGTTGTATCTTTCAGTTCCATGCCAAGCTCTTCTGAAATTACCTGACCACCTGTCAGTGTAGCGATGTCTTTTAACATCTCTTTTCTTCTGTCGCCATATCCAGGTGCTTTAACTGCAACAACATTGAATGTTCCACGCAGTTTATTAACGATCAGTGTTGTAAGAGCTTCTCCTTCGATATCCTCTGCAATGATAAGAAGTCTTGCTCCCGCCTGAACGATCTGCTCCAAAAGTGGAAGGATTTCCTGAATGTTAGAAATCTTCTTATCTGTGATCAGGATATATGGATCATCCAGATTAGCCTCCATTTTGTCCATGTCTGTTGCCATATATGCAGATACATATCCGCGGTCAAACTGCATCCCTTCTACAAGGTCCAGCTCTGTCTTCATAGTTTTAGATTCTTCAATTGTGATGACTCCGTCATTAGATACTTTTTCCATAGCGTCTGCTACCATCTGTCCGACTTCAGCATCACCTGCTGAGATTGCTGCTACTTTTGCAATCTGGTCTTTGTCTTTTACTTTGCTTGACATCTTTGCAATTGCTTCAACAGCCACATCTGTAGCTTTCTTCATTCCTTTACGAAGAATGATTGGGTTAGCTCCTGCTTCCAGGTTCTTCATACCTTCATGAACCATTGCCTGTGCAAGTACGGTTGCTGTTGTAGTACCGTCTCCGGCTACATCATTTGTCTTGGAAGCGACTTCTTTAATCAGCTGTGCTCCCATGTTCTCAAATCTGTCTTCCAGTTCGATCTCTTTTGCAATTGTAACACCATCATTTGTGATCAGTGGTGCTCCGAATGATTTATCCAGAACTACATTACGTCCTTTTGGTCCGATTGTTACTCTTACTGTATCAGCAAGTTTATTAACGCCTTCTTCCAAAGCTCTTCTTGCTTCTGCACCATATTTAATTTCTTTTGCCATTGGTATCTACCTCCTGAAATATATAAATGATTTGCTTAATTACTCACAGATGGCTAAAATATCATCTTGTTTTACGATGATGTATTCTTCGTCATCGATCTCAACATTTGTTCCTGCATATTTGGAATAAATTACCTGCTGACCTGCTGTAACGTGCATCTCAACTTCTTTTCCATTTACCATTCCGCCTGGTCCTACAGCGATAACCTCTGCCTGCTGTGGTTTTTCCTGTGCCTGACCAGGAAGAACAATACCGGACTTTGTAGTTTCTTCTGCTTCTAACTGTTTTAATACAACCCTGTCACCTAATGGTACTAACTTCATGATTTATGTCCTCCTTTATTATTGCAATGCTCTTCATTTCTAATTTGCTAGCACTCAATTAATATGAGTGCTAATCACTGTCCCTATATTATTGAATTTATCGCTTTTCTGCAACTCTTTTCACGCTTATAGATTACAGTGTATTCTTTTAAAATCTTATTTATTCTTTATTTTTCTCTTGTTTTCTAATTTTTTTATTTTTATAAAAAAATGATGTAAATATAGCAGCAAGAGAAACAGCCAGCAAGCCAAGCCAGAATCCTACAGATACAGTATACACAAAGCCCATCATTGCGATGCATTTTTAGCAATAAGAACCTTACGGAATAATTTCCTGATTACGGAACAAAGCGAACAAGTCCGCTTCAAACTCCCTGTATCCCTCAATCTTTGAGGGACTTGTTACGCTTTGCGCGCCAGATGCAGTCTGCTTTAGCAGACATATTCCTCATGCATCTGGTCGCATCCTCGCGGAGCGTTTTTATGTAATAGGAACATTACGGAGTAATTTCCTATTACATAAAAAAGACTGCTGCAATCTCTGCAACAGCCTTCAGATCATCTGATATCCCAGCCCTGCTCAGGCTTTCTTGTTATTCTTCTGGGCTTTGATCTCCTCCAGTTCATCGAAGATCACTTCATTCAAAACCTTAATATAAGTTCCCTTCATACCTGAAGAACGTGATTCGATCACACCTGCACTTTCAAATTTGCGAAGTGCATTCACAATAACGGAACGGGTAATCCCTACTCTGTCAGCAATCTTGCTGGCAACCAGTATCCCCTCATCCCCATTCAGTTCATCAAAGATATGGATGATGGCTTCCAATTCCGAAAATGATAAAGTATTAAAAGCGGACTTCACAACCTGCTTCTTACGGTCTTCCTCTGCATTCTCTTCATGAACCGCCCGCATCATCTCCAGCCCTACAACAGTAGTGCCGTATTCGCTGACAATAATATCTTCTATATCATATGGCCGGTCCTTACGGTACATAAATACCGTGCCAAGTCTCTCACCTGCAATGTCAATGGGATTGATAATCCCCTGGTAGCTTGCAGATACATGCTCAAACCCAAGCGTCTGGAGATTTACATTTTCTTTGGTAGACAGAACGCCCAGAAACCTTTCATTCAACATTCCATCCACATAGCCGCCAACTTTATCTTCAATCAGTTCTGTGATTTCCTCAACTCCAGGACATAAGCTTATACCTAATACCTTACCCTTCTTACTAAGTACAAGAATGTTGGAGCTTAGAGTCTCCATCAGAACCTGGCAGATATCATTAAATACCACCTTGCTGGAGCTGCTGTTGTGAAGAAGCTTGTTAATCTTCCTTGTTCTATCCAGTAACTGAACGCTCATATTGTCCTCCTTTCACTTCTTTTATGAAGCAATCCTGTAATCTGATATAATCATACTACACGTTTTGCAGGATATTTACAAGACATTTTTTACTATTTTTTTATTTTACCCGATTTTTCAGGAAATATATCTTATTAATAAATATTGACTGAAAAAAGCATTATTTATCCTCATCATCGGTTGTTTTCTGTTCCACATATCCACAGGTTTCCTGGCTGCATACCAGTTTATTGCCTTTTTCCACCATATAATTACCGCATTTTGGGCATTTCTTCTTAGACGGCTTCTGCCAGGACATAAAATCACATTCCGGATTGTTCTCACAGCCGTAATATTTTCTGCCCTTTTTGGTCTTTTTCAGCACAACCTCACCGCCGCACTTAGGACACAGTACACCAATCTTTTCATAATATGGCTTAGTGTTTCTGCACTCTGGGAATCCAGGGCATGCAAGAAATCTGCCATGGGGACCATATTTGATCACCATATGACGTCCGCAGTTATCGCAGATCACATCTGTAACTTCGTCCTGGATATCTACTTTTTCCAGCTCCTTCTGTGCAGCATCCACATCTGCTTTCAGATCCGGATAGAAATTACGGACAACTGTCTTCCACTGTACTGTCCCTGCTTCCACGCAGTCCAGAAGACCTTCCATGGTAGCTGTAAAATTCACGTCTACAATACTTGGAAATGCCTGTTTCATAATATTATTTACAACTTCACCCAGTTCGGTTACATAAAGGTTCTTCTGCTCTTTGGACACATACCTTCTGCTGATAATCGTGGTAATGGTAGGTGCATAAGTACTTGGGCGTCCGATTCCCAGTTCTTCCATGGTTTTTACAAGGGAAGCCTCTGTATAATGAGCCGGCGGCTGTGTAAAATGCTGCTGTGGCTTTAATTCCTTTAAGGAAAGCTTCATGCCCTTTTCCAGACTCTGGCTTAATACATTGCCCTTCTTCTCATCATCTTCCTGGGTGTATACACACATAAAACCGTCAAAGGCCACCTTGGAAGCTGCAACTGTGAAGGTATATTCCCCTGCCCGGATCTTCACAGATGTGGTCTCATACTTGGCTGCTGCCATCCGGCTGGCTGCAAAGCGTTTCCAGATCAGCTGATAAAGCCTGAACTGATCTCTTGAAAGGGAGTCCTTGATCATCTGAGGAGTCCTGCTGATATCTGTAGGTCGGATCGCTTCATGGGCATCCTGGATCTTCTGTCCCTTTTTCACTGCTTTTTCGAAATGGGAAACATACTGCTCACCATAATTGTCTCCAATATAAGCCCTTGCAGCACTGTCAGCTTCTTCAGAGATCCTGGTAGAATCTGTACGCAGATAAGTGATCACACCTACTGTGCCGCTGCCCTTGATATCCACGCCTTCATACAGCTGCTGTGCCAGACGCATGGTCTTCTGTGTAGAAAAATTCAATGTTTTTGCAGCCTCCTGCTGAAGAGTACTGGTAGTAAAAGGAAGTGGCGCATTCTTGGTACGTTCTCCTTTCTTTACCTCGGAAATCTCATACTCCTGCCCCTCCAGAGCCTTCAGTACCTGGTCCATCTCCTGCTTATTATGGATCTCCATCCGTTTGTCTGTGCCGTAGAATCTGGCTTCCAGTGGCTTTTTCTCTCCATTTACAATGAAGTCTCCGTCCAGGCTCCAGTATTCTTCCGGAATAAAAGAATTGATCTCATCCTCTCTGTCGCAGATGATACGTAAAGCTACAGACTGTACCCTTCCTGCACTTAAGCCTCTCTTCACCTTTACCCATAAAAGAGGACTGATGGTATAACCCACCATACGATCCAGCATACGCCTTGCCTGCTGTGCGTCCACCAGGTTCAGATTTAGTTCTCTTGGATGCTTCAGCGAATCCTTTACTGCAGTCTTTGTGATCTCATTAAAGGTGATCCTGTGCATTTTCTTTGGATCCTCTTTCAGAGCCTGTGATAAATGCCAGGAAATAGCCTCTCCCTCACGGTCAGGGTCCGTTGCAAGATAGATCTTATCTGCTTTCTTCGCTGCCTTACGAAGCTTGGCAAGCAATTCTCCCTTTCCACGGATGGTTATATATTTCGGTTCAAAATCATTATCCACATCAATGCCAAACTGACTCTTTGGGAAATCCCGTACATGTCCGTTTGACGCCTCTACTTCATAATTTGCCCCCAAAAACTTCTTAATTGTCTTTACCTTTGCAGGTGACTCAACTATCACCAGATACTTTGCCATGATAACTCTCCTAAGCTAAATCATAATGTAGTCACATGTTACTTACATCTAACATAATGCTGTCTGCCCACCTCACTGGCAAGCCCCAATACCTGAAGCTGCATCAGCAGCCCGCTTGTTTTTCCTGCTGAAAATCCTGTTTTTTGAATAAAATAATCCAGGTTTTCAGGTCGTAAATCGAGACAACTATACACCAATTCCAAATCTCTTGCAAGTCCTAAGTTCTTTTTTTCTCCTGCTGTCTCCTTCTTTTCAGGAAAAATCCCCCATTCCCCAAGCAGGATTTCCGGACACCAGGCAATGCCTGCCCCATCAAAAATCAGCTGATTACAGCCCTGTGAAAGAGTCTGATCCACCTGTCCCGGAAGGGCATACACTGCCTTTCCCTGATCAAGAGCAAAGCCTGCAGTGATCAAAGATCCGCTTCGTTCTCTGGCTTCCACGATCAGCACCACATCAGCCAAAGCACTGATGATCCTGTTTCTTGCAGGAAAATGTCCTGCCTTTGGCGGCATCCCGGGAGGAAATTCACTGATGATCCCTCCTCCGGTTTCCAGGATCTGATTGTAAAGCTTCCGGTTGGCTGCAGGATAACACACATCCACGCCGCTGCCCAGCACTGCATAAGTTGGCCTTTGTGCCTCCAATGCGCCCAAATGTCCCTGGGTATCGATTCCCAATGCCATACCGCTTATCACCTGGATCCCGTATTCTGCCAGTACCTTTGCATAACAATGAGCCTGCCTTTTCCCATAGGCACTGCACATTCTAGCCCCTACCACAGCTGCTGTGGGTGCATTGTCTTCCGGCAGATTTCCTATTACATAAAGTTCTTTTGGCATACCTGACAGCTTCTTAAGACGCTTGGGATATTCCTTACTGTTTATGGTGATCTTTCTTATTTCTGTTTGTTTTCCTTCCATATAAAATACCTCACTGTTTCTTCATTTATACCCAGTATTTTTTGTCAAATGCACGATAGGATAAAGCCTGCGAAATATGGGAAACATGTATCTTATCCTCCTGCTCCATATCCGCAATGGTTCTGGCCACTTTCAGTATTCTGTGATACGCTCTGCCACTAAGTTCCATTTTTCGGAATGCCTGTTCAAGAAGCCTGTTTCCTTCTTCTGTAACCCCGCAGTATTTCTGGATCTGTCTGCCGGAAAGCTCTCCGTTAAAGCATATGTTTTCCTTTTGATATCTTTCCAGCTGGATCTGCCTGGTTCGCTCTACTCTTTCCCGGATCGTATCAGAGGATTCTCCTTCCGGCGCGCCATTCATCTGCTGAAAAGATACAGGCGATACCTCCGTACAAAGATCAATCCGGTCAAGCAAAGGATTGCTGATCTTCCCCAGATAGTGACTCACTTCTCCAGGAGTGCAGCGGCACCTGTTCATATCCGGAAAAAAGCCACATGGACAAGGGTTCATGGCTGCTGCCAGCATAAAGCCTGCCGGAAATGTAAAGGTCCCGCTGGCTCTTGAAAGCTGGATCACTTTATCTTCCATGGGCTGCCGCAGAATTTCCAGGCTTCTCCTTGAAAATTCCGGCATTTCATCAAGAAAAAGCACACCTCTGTGTGCCAGGGTCACCTCTCCCGGACCAGGAATCCTGCCGCCTCCTGCCATTGCCTGGGCAGAACTGGTATGGTGAGGACTTCGATAAGGTCTTTGACAGATCAACGGACTGTCAGCAGACAACAATCCAGCAATACTGTAGATCCTGGTCAGCTCCAGGCTTTCTTCAAAAGTAAGCTGTGGCATAATGGTGGGAAGCCGCTTTGCCAACATAGTTTTGCCGGCTCCAGGAGGACCGATAAACAAAATATTGTGAAATCCGCTCACTGCGATCTCACAGGCTCTTTTGGCTCCTTCCTGACCATGGATATCCAGAAAATCCACCCTGGTCTTGCACTCATTTTCTGTTTCTTTAGGGCTTGGTCTGTCAGGATTTTCTTTATGAAAATCTTCCGGATTTTTCAGATATCGGATCAGTTCTTTCAGATCCTTTACGCCGATCACTGGCATATCTTTTACAAGCCTGGCCTCCTGAAGATTACCATAGGGAACCATACAATATCTGCACTTTAATTCCCTTGCTTTGATCACTCTGGCAAGAATACCCGGCACAGGATAAATCTCTCCGTTCAGGCTGATCTCCCCGGCAAGCATCACGCCTTCAAGCAGGCTTGGATGAAGGATCCCTGCCGCAGATAATACAGCTGCAGCTACAGGTATATCAAATCCTGCCCCTTCTTTTTTGATATCTGCCGGTACAAAGTTCACGGTTACTCTTTTAGGTGGCAGACTGATCCCATTATTGCGGAGAGCAGTACGGACCCGGTCCTGAGCCTCTTTTACCTGAGCTGACGGATACCCCACCATTGTGAAGGATGGAAGACCGTCACTTACATCTGCTTCCACCTGAATGGGACACACTTCCATTCCTAAAATACTGGCTGACAATACACTTGCAAACATGATTTCCTTTCTGCAAAAAGCGCTGCCCCGACCTGTGTTTTTGCCTTTTTAAAATAAAATTCTCATGGATTTTTGTAGATGATTTTCAGAATACTGCACATGAATTCCAGACTGTTTTTGAACAGATAGATAGATTTTAGTATAGCCCATTATGCTCCTATTTGCAATAGTTTAATTGGTTCTGTTTTATACTGCGAATAGACGTTTTCATAGAAATACAAAAGAAAAAAATCGGAAAGGAGAAATACTGTATGAGATTTCAGCGCATTCAGGATCTGCGTACGGATGCTGACCTTTCTCAGAAACAAATCAGCGAAATCCTGCATATCAGCCAGCGATCCTATTCCCATTATGAAACAGGATCCAGGAATATACCAATTGAAATGCTCATCCGACTTGCAAACTATTATAATACAAGCATTGATTATCTGGTTGGCCGTACCGATAACAAAAAGCTGTATCACTAAAAAACATGCATTGTATGCTTCCCGGAAGCTGATCCAGCTCCTAGGCACACACAATGCATGTTTTGTTTTAGTTTTATGGAACAATTATTCTACACCATTCCAGCAATAAGTGCAAAGCTTACATGGCTCAATATCAATGGATGCTTCCAGATCATCCAGACGATGGTACTTCAGGGAAGTGAAATTCAGTTCTTTACGAATCTCTTCCAGCATTTCCTTATAGTTCTGTGAATCCGGATTTGCATAATCTGCAAGCACTTTCGGATCCACATGATCCCCTTCTCTTTTTGCCACGATCCGCCTTGTGATCAGATCCATTTCTGATTTGGATCTGGAGAAATTCAGATACTTGCAGCCATAGAGCAGTGGCGGACATGCAGGACGGATATGCACCTCTCTTGCCCCATTATTATAAAGAAATTCTGTAGTTTCACGAAGCTGTGTACCACGCACGATGGAATCATCAATCATCAGCAGGCTTTTCCCTTTGATCAGCTTATGTACAGGGATCAGTTTCATCCTGGCGATCAGATTACGCTGGCTTTGCTGAGTAGGCATAAAAGAACGGGGCCAGGTTGGTGTGTATTTAATAAATGGTCGTGCAAAAGGCACTCCGGAACGATTGGCATATCCAATGGCATGGGCAATACCTGAATCCGGCACACCTGCTACAATATCCGGTGAAATCTCCCCTGCATCTCTGCCTGCCAGAATGTCTCCGCATTTGTACCGCATTTCTTCTACATTGACTCCTTCATAGGTAGAAGTTGGATACCCATAATATACCCAGAGGAAAGAGCAGATGCGCATTTTATCCCCTGGCTTTTGCAGCACTTCCACCCCTTCAGGTGTAAGGAAATCTACCTCGCCCGGGCCTAATTCCTTATAATCTTCATAACCCAGATTAATGTACGCATGGCTTTCAAAAGAAGCACAGCAGGCTCCTTCTTTCCTGCCGATCACTAAAGGTGTCCTTCCCAGACGGTCACGGGCTGCATACAGTCCTTCCGGTGTCAGAATCAGCATAGTCATAGATCCCTGGATCACTTCCTGTGCATAGCGGATCCCGTCCAGGATACTGCCCTTCTGATTAATCAGAGCTGCCACCATTTCCGTAGGATTTACGCTGCCTCCGCTCATCTCAAGGAAATGTGAGCATCCGTTTTTGAAACAGTTCTGTACCAGTTCCTCCAGATTGTTGATCTTACCAACTGTGGTGATGGCAAAATTCCCCAGGTGGGAACGTACAAGCAAAGGCTGAGGCTCATTATCAGAAATACAGCCGATTCCTACATTTCCGTGCAGTTCCTCCACATCCCGATCAAACTTTGTCCTGAATGGTGAATTCTCGATATTATGGATTGCCCTGTTAAAGCCTTCTTCCCTATCATAAACAGCCATTCCACCTCTGCGCGTTCCCAGATGTGAATGATAATCGATTCCGAAAAACAAATCCATTACACAACTGTTTTTTGAAACTACTCCAAAAATTCCACCCATTTTTTCGATTCTCCTCTGTTTTTATTTGCCCTGATGGACTTTTATATAGAAATCAATGCCTGATCCTTTAATGGTTCAGTCACTTTTTCTCTTTGATAATGCCTCTCCTGTAGGCTTCCAGAAGCCATTTTAATTCACTGATCCGCTCCTTCAGTGCCTTTCCATTGTCTGTATCCCCAACCAGGCGCCGTCTGGAAGTATAATGAACTGCCACACGGTTTGAGACAATGTCCTGTTCTCTGATCACTGCATCCTCTGCAGAAGTAAAAGGCTCATGGGCAGTCAGTGCCAGACCATAGGAATTATAGATCAGGGTATATCCGGCGATCCCCGTAACTTTCCGATAAGCTTTGGAAAAACCGCCATCGATCACGATCACCTTCCCACCACACTTCACAGGATTCTCTCCCTCTAGCTGATGCACAGGTACATGGCCGTTAATGATCCTGCCCTCTGCCCCGTCCAATCCAAATTCTTCCAAAATATGATCAACTACTTTTTCATTCTCAAGAAGGCGGTAATAAGCATTTTTATTCTCCTGATGAGTTCCCGGATCTTCTATATAGTACCGTTCAAAAGTAGTCATCTTATCTTTTCCGAAAAGCGGTGAATTAGGTGCTGCCCAGATGTACCACAGTATATCCCTGCTTTTTTCCAGTTCCTTATCGTCCAATTCATAAAAAGCCCGTCTTGCATAGGATTCCAGGGTATCATAAAGGGCTTTTCCTTTGTATATGTTCCCATAGATCTGTACTTTCTTAAAGGATCCGTCTTCATTTAATGGAATGCTTCCGTGAAACAGCAGATTCCCATTATATACCCTATAAAGCCCTCCTTTGTCAAGAAGAAAACGCATATGCTGCTGAAGCTTTGCACAATTAACAAAACCGGAAGTAAGCCGTTCCATCACTGTTTGTTCTTCTTTAGTAAGCTGATAAGGATGTGTCCAGTCCACAGTGGGAAAACAATTATCCAAAAGTGGATATTCTTTTCCGTCAGGAAGTGTAATCGTTCCTTTTTCCGGATGGATCCGATGAAGCAGGAGTCGATCCTCCATATCAAAGTCCGGATGGTTCATGATCAGCTGCCCCTCCAGCTTAAACTGGATCACTGCAATGGCCTTATGCATTTTCCGGCTATATTCTTTTTCCATTGCATTGTAATTAGATGGACTGGAAATCCCTGAAAAAGCTATGCAGGGATCATCCCTATATGCTTCCATTGCAAAGGCTGCCAGCGGCATCATGTTAATCCCATACCCATCCTCCAAAATATCCAGATTGCCATATCGGACACTATTACGGATCACAGTGGCAATACATGCCTGCTGTCCTGCAGCAGCTCCCATCCATACTACATCATGGTTCCCCCACTGGATATCCAGGGAATGGTAGGACATCAATCGGTCCATAATGAAATGGGGGCCAGGTCCTCTATCATAAATATCTCCAAGGATATGCAAATGATCCACTACCAGCCTTTGGATCAGTTCGCACAAAGCAATAATAAAGTTCTCTGCCCTGCCGATCTGAATGATGGTTTCTACAATCGCATCATAATAGGCTTCCTTGTCCAGAACCTCCGCCTTTTCAGTGATCAGTTCTTCAATCACATAAGCATAATCTGCAGGAAGGGCTTTTCTTACTTTGGATCTTGTATATTTGGAGGCTGTTGTTTTGCATACCTCGATCAGACGGTATAAAGTGATCTTATACCAGTTTTCCATATCCTCTTCCTGTTTTTTTACCAGTTCAATCTTCTCTTTCGGATAATAAATCACCGTTGCCAGTGATCGTTTATCCTGATTGCTTAGGGTATGGCCAAACACGTCATCCACCTTCTTACAGACTGCCCCTGAGCCATTTCTCAGCACATGGGAAAAAGCCTGGTATTCACCATGAATATCAGAAAGAAAATGCTCTGTACCTTTCGGCAGGTTCAGAATAGACTGAAGATTGATGATCTCTGTGGACGCCTTTCCAATCGTTGGATAAAGCTCTGCAAGCCGCTGCAGATAGCGCAATTCTTCTGTGGTCATAGTTCCTCCCTACACCGCATTTTTTGAGAAATCAAACAGTGAGATCTGATTGGACTGAGGAATATCCCCAAATAACCCCAGATCGTCCATCAGATCGATCACTGTCTTACTTACCTTCGTCCTGTCACGGAAATCATCCTTTGACAGGAACTTTCCTTTTGCTGCTGCTTCTACAACAGCGTCTGCTGCCTTGTCCCCCAAACCGTCAATGGTATCCAGCGCAGGCATCAGCTTCTGATCCATGATCTGAAACCTGTGGGCCTTTGCCTTGTAAAGGTCAATAGGAACAAAGTCAAATCCTCTTGCATACATCTCCTGTACGATCCTCATATCCTTCAGGGTTGCCTGCTCCTTCTGGGTAGCCAGATCCCCTTTCTTACGGATCTCTGCCATATAGTATTCCAGTCTTTCTTTACCCATACACATCAGTTCATAGGAAAATGATGTGGCACGGATACTGAAGTAAGCTGCATAGTAAGCCAGTGGCTGGAAAACCTTAAACCAGGCAATACGGTAAGCCATCATAACGTAGGCTGCTGCATGGGCTTTTGGGAACATGTACTTAATCTTTTTACAGGACCAGATATACCAGTCCGGAACCCCGTGCTCTTTCATGGTTGTGATCCATTCATCACGCAGGCCTTTTCCTTTACGTACACTTTCCATGATGGTAAATGCCAGACCGCTTTCCACACCCTGTCCGATCAGATAGATCATAATATCATCCCTGGTACAGATAGCAGTGGAAATAGTGGCCTTTCCTTCTTCGATCAAGGTCTGTGCATTGCCAAGCCACACATCCGTTCCGTGAGATAGTCCTGCAATACGGACAAGATCAGAGAAATACTTTGGTTTTGTATCAATCAGCATCTGCATGGCAAAGTCTGTACCAAACTCAGGAATCCCCAGACATCCCAGCTTACAGCCTCCGATATCCTCTGGCTTGATCTTCAATGCCTCTGTGCTGGCAAACAAAGACATCACTGCCTTGTCATCCAGCGGAACCTTCCTGGCAGAAAGACCTGTCAGATCCTCCAGCATACGGATCATGGTAGGATCATCGTGTCCCAGTATATCCAGCTTCAGAAGATTACCGTCAATAGAGTGATAATCAAAATGAGTAGTGATAAAACCACTGCTGGAATCATTTGCCGGGTACTGTACAGGTGTAAATTTCTCAATCTCCTCGCCTTTTGGAAGAACAATGATCCCTCCAGGATGCTGTCCTGTGGTACGGCGTACTCCGGTACAGCCCTGCACGATTCTATTGATCTCACAGTACCGCTTATGCTGGCCTCGCTCTTCAAAATAATTCTTTACATAACCAAACGCTGTTTTATCAGCCAGGGTACCAATGGTGCCGGCCTTAAAGGTCTGGCCTTTTCCAAAAATTACCTCTGTATATTTATGTGCATTTGTCTGATATTCACCGGAAAAGTTCAGGTCAATATCCGGCTCCTTGTCTCCCTTGAATCCAAGGAATGTTTCAAATGGAATATCAAAACCCTGTTTTGTCATCTTTGTACCACACTTAGGACAGATCCGGTCCGGCATGTCACAGCCTGCCATTCCGGCAAATTCCTTGATTTCAGGAGAATCAAAATCACTGTATTTGCATTCCGGATTAGGGCACAGGTAATGGGGAGGCAGAGGATTGACCTCTGTGATACCGGACATAGTGGCTGCAAGCGAGGAGCCAACCGATCCACGGGAACCAACCAGATACCCATCCTCATTGGACTTCCATACCAGTTTCTGTGCAATGATATACATCACCGCATATCCATTGGAAATAATAGAATGCAGTTCTTTCTCCAGCCGATCCTCCACAATGGCCGGCAGCGTCTCCCCGTACATTTCGTGGGCTTTCTTGAAACATATATCCTTCAGATCCCTGTCGGAATTTTCAATAACAGGCGGAAATTTGTCCGGATGGATAGGGGAAATTTTCTCAATCATGTCTGCGATCTTATTGGTGTTGGTGATTACCACCTCTTCTGCCTTTTCGCTGCCAAGATAAGAAAATTCTTCCAGCATTTCCTCTGTAGTACGAAGGTACAGAGGTGCCTGATTGTCTGCGTCCTTAAATCCATTGCCAGCCATGATGATCCGTCTGTAGATCTCATCCTGAGGATCCATAAAATGCACATCACAGGTAGCCACTACCGGCTTATTAAACTGCTCTCCCAGCTTAACGATCTTCTTATTGATCTGGATCAAGTCTTCCTTAGAGTGGATGGTATCATTCTTCTCATCCTCGATCATAAACCAGTTATTTCCCAAAGGCTGGATTTCCAGATAATCATAAAAATTCACAAGTCTTGCGATCTCCGGCTCCGGTGCATTCCGAAGCAATGCCTGGTAAAGCTCACCGGCCTCGCAGGCGCTTCCAATGAGCAGTCCATCCCTGTGTGCTTCAAATACACTTTTGGGAACTCTTGGCTTATGGTTAAAATATTTGATATGGGACTGGCTTACCAGCTTGTACAGATTGATCCTGCCTGTTTCATTACGCATAAAGATCACGGCATGATAAGTGGGCAGCTTTTTGATGGTGTCTGTAGAAACCTTTCCTTGTTCATTCAGCTGATCCACATCAAAAATATCTCTTTCTCTGCACATTTCCACAAATTTCTCGAAAATACGTGCCGTACACTCTGCATCATCCACTGCTCTGTGGTGATGATCCAGAGCCACGCCAGCTGCCTTTGCCACAGTATCCAGCTTGAAACGGTTCAAGGCAGGAAGAAGGAACCTGGCCATGCCAACTGTATCCACATAAGTAAAATCATGGGCTATTCCCAGCCGGTTGCAGTTTTCAATAATAAAGCTCATATCAAAATCAGCATTATGGGCTACCATGGTAGCTCCCTCACAAAATTCCAGAAATTTTGGCAAAACTTCCTGGATCTTTGGTGCTTCCATAACCATTGCATCATTAATACTGGTAAGCTGCTCGATACGAAATGGGATAGGCACCTCCGGATTTACAAAGGTGGAAAAACGGTCTGTGATCTTTCCTCCTTCTACCAGCACTGCACCGATCTCTATGATTCTGCAGGTAAGAGGTGAAAATCCGGTAGTCTCTATATCAAAAACAACAAAACGTCCATCCAGAGTCTGACCCTTTGGATTTGTAACCATACCTTTCAAGTCATCTACCAGATAGGCCTCCATGCCATACAATACTTTAAAATCCGAGTCCTTGGGTACACATCCGCCCCAGCTGTCAAAACAATGATTTGCTTCTGGAAATGCCTGCACTACACCATGATCCGTAATGGCAATCGCCGGGTGTCCCCATTCATATGCCCGTTTCACCAGTGCCTTGGCCTCGGTAACACCGTCCATATCACTCATCTTGGTATGACAATGCAGTTCCACCCTTTTCTGTGGAGCTGTATCCATCCTTGTGCTGCGGAAATCTCCAATCTTCTTGATCCCACTTACAGAACCAATGGTCAGCTCACTGTCAAAACGGTCAATGGTGGTAACACCTTTCAGCTTAATAAAGGCTCCCTTTTTCAAATGCTCTGTTACTTCCGGCACTTGTTCATTTCGCAGGAACATTTTTACAGTGATGGAGTCTGTAAAATCCGTCACAGGGAAGATCAGAATGGTCTTTTCATTTCGGATCTCCCTTGCCTCCACATCCATTACCTGACCACGAATGGTCACCTCTCCCACAACTTCCACAATGGATTCCAGAGGAACAGGATCATTCTCCACATCCCTTCCATAGATAACATCCGGATTTGGATCCTTGCGATAGCTTCCACGGTCGCCCCATTTACCTTTTTTCTCAAATGGCTTCTTCTCCTTAGGAGCCTGCAAGGTTTTGCCTTTTGTTGTTTCACCGGATACGGCCTTTTCCTGGCCGGAATCAGCTGTCTGTTTCTTTTCCTGGCTTTCGCTTTTTGTTTTCTCATCATCCAGCTTGGCATGGCGAAGCACATTCTCCACCTCCTGCTGGATCTGCAGGGCTGCGTTTTTACGGTATTTGCTTTCTCCTGTCTCAATAAAATCAATGTCTGCTTTCAGGTTCATACCACACCGTTCGCAGAAAACCTTATGAAAATACTCCAGCAGGATCTCACTTTTTTCCCTGGCGATCACAGAATCCGGCAGCTGCAGCTGCATCGTTTCCGCTTCCGGAAAGGTGATCTGTGCCCGCTTGAACAGATTGTATTCCAGCATATTATAATTTTTAAGCTCAAGCTCCATGCTGGAACGGTAAACCTCCATAAAATTCTCAGGAGTATACTGCTCTGACAAATAGAACCGTTCGATCAAAGTAACACCCATGACGATCCCTGGGAAGCACTGTCTCTGGATCTGCTCTTCCAACTCAAAAATATGTTTCTTATGGATCCAGCGGCTGCTTTTAATGTATACTCGCAGCTGTGTCTTTCCAGCATTACAGGATACCTTTGTGACTATTACATCCTCAAGCAGCGCCTGAAGCTCTGTCTTTAATTTCAGTCCTGGAAATACATCAAAAAAAGACTTTTCCATTATTCACTCCAATTCATTAGCTCTTCCCGAAGAACAGCCAGAAGCTGGTCCTCCGGTATCTTACGTACAACTTCTCCTTTTTTGATCAGGAGTCCAACACCATCTCCGCCTGCAATACCGATATCTGCTTCCTTGGCCTCTCCAGGGCCATTTACCACACAGCCCATAACTGCTACTTTAATATCCAGTGGAATATCCTGAACCATAGTCTCTACCTGGTTGGCAAGACCGATCAAATCGATCCTGGTACGTCCGCAGGTAGGACATGATACTACTTCCACCCCGCCTTTTCTAAGACCCAGCGTCTTCAGGATACGTTTTGCCGACTTCACTTCTTCTAAAGGTGCTCCTGTGAGAGATACACGTATCGTATCTCCTATACCCTGATATAAAATGATCCCAAGTCCGATGGCTGACTTGATATTTCCCGAATAAAGAGTACCTGCTTCTGTGATTCCCACATGCAAAGGATATCTGGTCTTTTGTACGATCAGCTCATGAGCCCTGGCGCACATCTGTACATCTGATGACTTAATACTGATCACCAGATTGTCATATCCAAGATCTTCTATGATATGCACCTTATCCAGTGCGCTTTCCACAAGCCCCTCTGCTGTCACCCCGTGGTATTTCTCTACCAGATCCTTTTCCAGGGAACCACTGTTTACGCCTACACGGATGGGGATATTCCTCTCTTTTGCCACCTCTACTACTGCTTTGATCCTCTGGACGCTTCCAATATTTCCCGGGTTGATCCGGATCTTATCAGCACCGTTTTCCATAGCTGCAATGGCCAGTCTGTAGTCAAAATGGATATCTGCCACCAACGGGATATGGATCTGTTTTTTGATCTCCTTTAATGCCAGTGCAGCTTCCATGGTAGGTACAGCACAACGGATAATATCACATCCTGCTTTTTCCAGGGCAAGGATCTGTGCTGTGGTTGCCTGTACATCTTCTGTCTTGGTATTGGTCATGGACTGGATCAGTATAGGATTTCCTCCACCGATCTTCCTGTTCCCAATCTGTATTACTTTTGTATGCTCTCTATATGTGCTCATTTTTATCTGCCTTTCTGAACAAAGCGGACAAGTCCGCTTCAAACTCCCAGGACCTCTCAATTTTTGAGGGACCTGTTACGCTTTGTGCGTCCAGAAAGGGGCTGCTGCATATATGTGCCACAACCCCTTTCCGGATAATGAATGATTACTTACGGATCTCCAAAAGCTTGCTCTTAAGCTCTGCTTCCATACGCTGCATCTCAACCTCTGCCTGCTGACGCTTGATCCTGCCTTCTTTCTGGATCCTCATCACATCATCCAGAGTCTGGATCAGATCTGCATTTGTTTTCTTTAATGTTTCTATATCAACGATCCCGCGCTCAGATTCTTTTGCTGTCTCCACAGATGCCATATGAAGGGCTTCCGCATTCTTCTTCAAAAGCTCATTGGTCAGGTCTGTCACTTTCCGCTGTGCATTTGCTGCTTCTGTAGAATGGGCAATACCAAGTGCCAGCACCATCTGGCTCTTCCATAAGGGAATGGTATTTACAATGGTAGTCTGTATCTTCTCAACCATAGTGGTATCGTTATTTTGTACCAGACGGATCTGTGGTGCAGTCTGCATTGAAATGGTTCTTGTAAGCTCCAGGTCATGCAGCTTCTTCTCAAACCGGTTACATTTACTATCCAGATCCTTTACTTCCTGGGCATCCTGGGCAGATCCGCTGATCTGAGCCTTGGTTTCCAGCTGTGACAGCCGGCCGTTCCGCACTTCCTCCAGCTTCTTCTTACCTGCCAGGATATACATGGTAAGCTCTTTATAATAGTTCAGGTTCTGCTGATACATCTTATCCAGCATAGCAGAATCCTTCATAAGACGGATCTGGTGCTCCTGGAGGGAATCAACGATCTTCTGTACATTCACCTCTGCCTTGGCATAACGGTTCTTCATTGCCTCAATCTTATTGCTCTGTTTCTTGAAAAAGCCGAAAATCCCTTTCTCCTCAGTGGCGTCAAAATCACGCAGTTCTCCTACTACCTCTGCGATCAGATCTCCTGCTTCTCCCAGCTCCTGGGTCTTTACATTTGCAAGGGCTGCATCTGAAAAATCCGCCATCTTCTTCTGGGTACCTGCACCATACTGAAGGATCTGGTTGGTATTCTCAATATCGATCCTGGCTGCAAAATCAGCCACCAGCTTCTGTTCTTCCGGTGTAAGGATCGTCTCCTCCATCTCTTTCTTTACTGCAGCTTCTGCAGGCTCTTTCTCCTCTTTCGGTGTCTCTTCCTGTCCGAAATCCGGCTCCAGTGTCAGTGTTGGTGCTTCTGTTTCAAAATCTTTAAAATCTTTTTCCATTACGTTTTCCTCTTTCCTTTTACTTTTTGAATGCCTTGTATACCTCCGACTTCCGGCAAAAAACATGCCAAAACTCTTGGTCGGATACTACCTGCCAGATAATTACAGTGCATCTTTTTTCCGCATCTTTGTAAATTCATCCTCTGTCAGGCCTTCCTGTGCCAACACCGTATGTAATACGGAAATATCACTGGACACATCCATGGCTGTATCTTCAAAAATAGAATCCAACAGCTTCTCAAAAGCTGTATTCAGGGTGTCAATAGTCTTCTCGATCTCAAACTTGGAGTTCTGGATATTCTCTCCCTGGACAGGCTGGCTGTCCATATCCTCATATGCATCCAACAGCTTCACTGTGGTAGGAAGATAATAATCCATCAGCCTTTTCAGATCTGGGATCACCTCCGGATGTTCCTGCACCCGCTCAAAGATCTTGCGGACGATCAGTTCCATACGGGAGATCTTGGCTGATATTTCTTCTCCTGGGATAGCATCATTACTCCTGTGGATCTTGTCAATAAACTGATTCCCCCGATCAAGCACTTCCTGCACCTGGGCGTTTACTGCCCCGGCTGACGCCTTCTTCTCTTCTTCCTTCCGTGCTGAAGCTGCCCGCTCTTCAAGAGCCTGCTGGGTCTGTATATACTGCTGATAAGTTTCATCGCTGGTGATCAGACAAGTCTGCTGCTGATCCACATGACCTTCCAGGAACCATCCTTTACCGATCATCTTCTTAATGTCTTTTTTTACGTATTTTACAGGCTTGCCTGCGATCCTGGCCAGCTGGTCAAAATTGCAGTATGTTCTCTGACCAAGGGCACGGATATACTTGTTGAAACGTCCAACCCTGCCGATCCGGCTGCATCCTTCCTTAAGAAGCACTACACCAGCTGCGGTAAAGGCACCAAGGGTCACTGCAGTGCTCATCGTAACTGCTGCTCCTGCTGCTGCCGCAATTTCTGCTACAAGAAAAGCAACACCAAAGCCGGCAGTAAAAACACCGCCGAAAACAGTCATCAGGATCCCTTTGGCGCGCTCACCCCCGGTCTTCCTGTAAAGCCCTGGCATGGATAAGCCATATCCGCTTTGTTTGTGCATTCTCGGTGGGATCCCCTGAGATCTGCCAAAAGGCGGCTGCTGGTATCCATGGTCTTTATGCGTCTCATAGGCTCTGGCATTATGCTCCGGGTTCTCATTTGTCCGGTAATCCTGCGTCTGACTGCCTCCGAAAGCACCGTTCAGTACACCCTTTAATGCCTCGCTGCCGGAATCAATAGCCTTATTTACTGTCTGATTAATATTCCTGCTGAGCTTTCGGTAATCCTGCTCGTTCACTGCACTGTTAATAATGTCCTGGATCTTTGCGCCCAGATCATCCCACTCCTGATGTTCCATGTATTCCTCCAATCAGGCTTTCCTGTTTCTTCACGTTGCCTGTATGATTTTCATTATAGCGAAATCAATAAAAAAAAACAAGAGAGCGAACATGAAATTACAGTTTTGCTATTGAATTTGACACGTAAAAGTTTTACAATGTGAAAGAATAAACACAGTATCATTCTTTTAATGAAAGACAAAGGCAGGGAACTGTGAATTTGTATTAAGAGGAGGCTCTTTGGTTATGGAAAAAAAGAACATCGACTGGGGCAATCTTGGCTTCGGTTATGTAAAAACCGATTATCGTTATGTATCTAACTTTAAAAACGGCGCATGGGATGAGGGTGGTCTGATCACAGATGATACTGTCACCATCAGCGAATGTGCAGGTGTACTTCAGTATGCACAGACTGTTTTTGAAGGTATGAAAGCTTATACTACAGAAGACGGCCATATCGTTACTTTCCGTCCTGACTTAAACGGAGAACGTATGGAGAATTCCGCCAGAAGACTGGAAATGCCGGTTTTTCCAAAAGACCGTTTTGTAAAGGCTGTTGTTGAGACGATCAAAGCCAATGCTGCTTATGTTCCGCCTTATGGTTCAGGCGCTACTTTATATGTACGTCCTTATATGTTCGGTTCCAACGCAGTGATCGGTGTAAAGCCGGCTGACGAATATCAGTTCCGTGTATTCACCACACCTGTTGGTCCATACTTCAAGGGCGGTGCAAAGCCTATCACCATCCGTGTCAGTGATTTTGACCGTGCTGCACCATGCGGTACAGGCCATATCAAAGCAGGACTGAACTATGCAATGAGCTTACATGCCATTGTAGATGCCCACAAACAGGGATTTGATGAGAATATGTACCTGGATTCCAAAACACGTACCAAGGTTGAGGAGACCGGCGGAGCAAACTTTATCTTTGTCACAAAAGACGGAAAGGTAGTTACTCCTAAGTCTGACAGCATTCTTCCTTCCATCACACGCCGTTCCCTGATCTATGTTGCACAGCATTATCTTGGACTGGAAGCAGAAGAAAGAGAGATTTACTTTGATGAAGTGAAAGATTTCGCAGAATGTGGTCTTTGCGGTACTGCTGCAGTGATCTCTCCTGTAGGAAAGATCGTAGACCATGGCAAAGAGATCTGCTTCCCAAGCGGAATGGAAAAAATGGGACCTGTTACCCAGAAGCTGTATGAAACACTGACAGGTATCCAGATGGGCCGAATCGAAGCTCCAGAAGGCTGGATCCAGGTGATCGAATAAGCCCATATATAATTCCAATATATGCACACAAAAAGGAGCCGTACGGCTCCTTTTTTGCTGGTTTTATTTACATCTTTCATAACGGACAAAACGATATTCCAGATCAAAGTATGTCTGCTCTTCGCTTTCTGCTGCCACCTGCCACTGGGGCATCTCGTCCAGATTGGGAAAATACCTGTCTGCTTCATAAGCAAAGTCAATCTTCGTCACCTGAGCAGTATCACAATATGGCAAAAGCATTTTGTATACACTGTCACCGCCGATGCAGTAAACCTGATCCTTTGGATATTTCTTTATTTCCTCCAGAAGCTCCTGAAGGCTGTGCACAACAATAGCACCTTTTACCTGATAATCCGGATTTCCGGAAAGGACAATATTAGTACGATTCTTTAATGGCAGTCCTCCAGGAAAGCTTTCCAGAGTCTTCCTTCCCATTACAACTACCTTGCCGGAAGTCTCCGTACGGAACATTTTCATGTCTGCCGGAATACTGACCAGAAGATCATTATTCTTTCCTATTCCCCAGTTTTTATCTACTGCAACAATCATTTTCATGATAACTTTTCCTCCTGTGATAATTATTATATGGCAATCGGTATATTCTTGATCTGCGGCCAGGTCTGATAATTCTCCACGATCAGATCATCTGTAGTAAAATCATAAAAATCTTTGATCTCAGGATTCAGTTTAACTGTAGGCGCCGGATATGGAGTCCTGGCGATCAGTTCCTTAACTACAGGAATATGACGATCATAAATATGACAGTCAGCGATCACATGTACCAGTTCTCCTGCCTCCATATCACATACCTGAGCGATCATCATCAGCAAAATAGAATACTGGCATACATTCCAGTTATTGGCAGCCAGAATATCCTGGGATCTCTGATTCAGCACTGCATTCAGAGTAAGCCTGTCCTTGCCTGGCTCCTTGGTCACATTAAAGGTCATGGAATAAGCGCATGGATATAGATTCATCTCATGAAGATCCTGGTGTACATAAATATTGGTCATGATCCTGCGGCTGTAAGGATTATTCTTAAGATCATACAGTACACGATCTACCTGATCCATCATCCCCTCTTTGTACTGGTGCTTCACACCCAGCTGATAACCATAAGCCTTGCCAATGGATCCGTTCTCATCTGCCCAACTGTCCCAGATATGGCTGTGAAGATCCTTAATATTATTAGATTTCTTCTGCCAGATCCACAGGATTTCATCCATAGCACTTTTCAGTGCAGTCTTACGAAGGGTCAGTGCAGGGAATTCCCTGCGAAGATCGTACCGGTTCACTACGCCAAATCGTTTAATAGTGTAAGCGGACGTACCGTCTTCCCATACAGGACGTACCTTTTCCCCTTCTGTACTGGTACCATTCTGGATCACATCCTGACACATCTTTATAAACACTTCATCTGCATAACTCATCTTCATATACCTCCAGGTCCTCTGCTTATGTCACACATATCATTCATTTAAGCCTGGCATCATTATATAAAAAAAGGCGGTACAGTTCAACATAATTCTTTACATCTGATTTATCAGGTGTTATATTAATAGCCATGAAAAAGCTGATGATTACTTTATTGAAGCCCCTTTCTTTTCTTCCGGCGATCCTGATGATGTATGTAATCTATTCTTTCTCCGCCCAGACCGGGGAGGTGTCCGGGCAATTAAGCTACAAGATTTCATACAAGATCGTTGAAACAAAGAATCAGCTCCTGAATGAGAACAAAAGCAGTGCAGAGCTTGCCGTTTCTGCAGATACTATCCATTTTTATGTACGTAAGGCAGGTCATATGACCGAATATTTCCTGCTTGCTGTAGCCATCTCCTTCCCGCTTTACGTTTACGGTGTGCGTGGGATCTGGCTGGTGATCCTGGCAGGCATTATATGCGTAGGCTTTGCAGGCCTGGATGAATACCACCAATCCTTTGTGGCTGACCGTGGTCCTTCCCTGCGGGATGTAGGGATCGACAGCATAGGCGCATTGATTGGAATCCTGATGGTGCAGGCTTTTTGCTGGTCAACCCTGCACAATCCCCAAAAAAGAACATAGCCCTAATGCAAAGATGCTGTATCTTTACAGTCTCCAAAGGTTCTGTAAAGATACAGCATCTTTTTTACTTCCAGGATTCCGGATGGCATCCAGGGCAGAGTATGTCTGCCTTTGTTCTTCCGGTCATTCTTCAGTCTTTTCCTGTTCCTGCTCTTCTGGCTGTGCTTCAGTTTCTGCCTCTTCATTCAGATCTTTCACCAGATTGGCTCTGTCTGAAATGGATTTTTTGGCATTTCCTGCTGCAGCAGCTTCTTTTGCAAGACGGGCCTTTTCTTCGGCTTCTTTTGCACGCTTTTCTTTGTCATCTTTGATCACGTTTTTACCGCCGTAGAAAAGCATACCTGCCCCGATCACCAGGAATGCAATACCTGCAACCATAAAGTACCAGGCACCCCCATCTACGCCATCAATGACATTTTTACACAACTTGTAGCCTGTATAAAGCAGGTATATACCTGCCAGACACATCAGCATACAGCTTCGCACAGGCAGACCACTTTGATTCTGGTTTTCTTCGCCTGTATTTTGGTTTTCCTCTTTTCTTGGTTCTTCCAATCCCTTATCCTCCTTTATTTATGACACAGCGAACTGACTTTCATACAGACCTGCATAGAATCCTCCCTTTGCAAGCAGTTCTTCATGTCTGCCCTGCTCAATGATATTCCCATCTTTCATTACAAGGATCCTGTCTGCTTCCTGTATGGTGGACAGACGGTGTGCAACGATAAAACTTGTTCTTCCTTCCATCAGTTCTGCAAAAGCCTGCTGAACCTTTATCTCTGTACGTGTATCGATAGATGAAGTAGCCTCATCCAGGATCAGCATAGTAGGACGCATCAACATGACGCGGGCAATGCACAGAAGCTGCTTCTGTCCCTGAGAAATATTACCACCGTCTTCTGTGATCACAGTATCATACCCCTGGGGCATACGCTTAATAAAACTATGGGCATGGGCATGCTTTGCAGCTTGGATCACTTCCTCCATAGATGCATCCGGCTTACCATATGCAATATTCTCACGAATCGTACCTGCTTTTAACCAGGTCTCCTGAAGTACCATACCAAAATTCCTGCGAAGGCTGTCTCTGGTAAGTTCTCTTATAGGATGGCCGCTTACTACGATCTGTCCTTTATCCACATCATAGAATCTCATAAGAAGATTGATCATCGTAGTCTTTCCACATCCGGTAGGTCCTACAATGGCAATCCTCTGTCCTGGCTTTACATCAATGGAAATATTCTGAAGAAGCGGAACTTCTTTTCGGTAGGAAAAAGAAATATTCTCCACATTTACACTTCCATCTGCTTTTTCCAATTCTACAGCGTCAGCCACATCTGGCTCCTGTGCCGGTGTATCAATAAAATCAAAAATCCTTTTTGCACAGGCAAGAGCATTTTCCAGCTCTGTCACCACACCTGAAATCTCATTAAAAGGCTTTGTGTACTGATTGGCATAATTCAGGAAGCTGGTCAGCTGTCCCACACTCATACCGCCACGCATAACCACAAAAGCTCCAAAAATCCCTACGCTGGTGTATACCAGGCCATTTACAAAGCGGGTAGATGGATTTGTAATGGATGAAAAGAAAATAGCCTTGATCCCACATACACGAAGTTCTTCATTTACTTTTCCAAACCGTTCCCTGGCACGCTCCTCGTAGGAAAAAGCCTGTACCACCTTCTGGTTCCCCACAAGCTCTTCCACAAGGGAAGTCATCTCAGCCCGCTTCTCAGACTGCTCTTTAAACATCTGAAAGGTCCTGCCTGCAATAAAGCTGGCAACAAATAAAGAAACCGGTGTAAGCAAAATAACGATCAAAGAAATCTTCACACTGATGGACATCATAAAACCAATGGTTCCTAAAATGGTGATCACACCTGTAAAAAACTGGGTAAAGCCCATAAGAAGACCATCGGAAAACTGACTTACATCTGCAACGATCCTGCTTAAAATATCACCAGGCTGGTTGCTGTCAATATAGGAAACCGGCACCTCCTGCAAATGGGAAAATGCCTGACTGCGGATATCCTGTACCACTCCATAAGTTACCTGGTTTGTAAGAAGGTTCATGATCCATTGCGTGACAGCCGTTCCAAGCACAACCATTGCCAAAGTACCAAGGATCCTGAGCAATGCTTTTGTTTTGATATTCCCGGGCCCGATAATGGTATCAACTCCCTCACCGATCAGAATAGGTGTATACAGGGTAAAAGCCACTGTAAAAAGAGCCATGAGAAGCATCAGGATGATCTTTCCTTTGTAAGGACTGATAAACTTCAACACCCTTCTCATTGTATCTTTGTTCTTTCCCATTATCGGTTCACCTCCTGTTCTGATAACTGTGACAGACAGATCTCGCGGTAAACCTGACAGGATTCCATCAATTCTTTGTGTGTTCCTACACCAGCCAATGCCCCGTCATCCAGCACCAGGATCTTGTCAGCCTGTTTGATGGATGTTGCTCTCTGTGAAACAATAAATACGGTCATCCCCTTTGTCTGCTCATGAATCGCATGACGAAGGGCTGCATCTGTGGCAAAGTCAAGAGCAGAAGCACTGTCGTCCATAACCAGGATCTCAGGCTTTCCTACAAGAGCACGGGCAATCGTCAGCCTCTGTCTCTGGCCTCCGGAAAGGTTGGCACCACCCTGGCTGATCATGGTATCCAATTTTTCAGGCTTACTATCTACAAAATCCTTTGCCTGGGCAATGGAAAGAGCCAGATCGATCTGCTGGTCTGTTGCGTCTGCTTTGCCCCATTTCATATTATCACGGATGGTGCCTTTAAACAACACTGCATGCTGAGGAACCATTCCTACCTTTGTGCGAAGCTGTGCAAAAGGATATGCCTTTACAGAATTACCGTCGATCAGGATCTCTCCCTGTGTTACATCATAAAATCTGGGGATCAGATTCACAAGGGTAGACTTTCCACAGCCTGTACCGCCAATGATACCTATGGTCTCCCCAGGCTTTGCTGTAAAGGAAATCCCTGTTAACGCCGGTACCTGACTGCCGGCATAGGTAAAGGTCACATTGCGAAACTCAACCCTTGCTGTATCTGCCTTATCCTTCTGTGCATTGGTGCCCTCATCTGTAAGAGTAGACTGGGTATCCAGCACCTCATTAATACGTACAGCAGAAGCCATGGCCTTTGTCACTGCAACGATCAGATTGGCAAGCGCGATCAGTGCGATCAGGATCTGGTTCATGTAATTTACAAGAGCCACTACCTCACCCTGACTGATAATCCCGTTTCCTACTTCGATCCCACCGTACCACAAAATAGCAATAATCGCAAAATTCATGATCACAGTTGTTGCCGGATTCAGAAGTGCGGAAATCTTTCCTGCACGGATCTGGATGGCTGTATACTGGTCATTTACTTCTGAAAAATCTTTGTTTTCTTCATACTGTCGTCCAAAAGCACGAACTACCCTGGCACCTACATGATTCTCCCTGGTGATCAGCGAAATCCGGTCCAGGGAAGCCTGTGCCTTTTTGTAAATAGGTACCGTCCATTTCATGATCAAGTAGATCACAATGGAGATCACAGGTACTGCGATCAGAAAAATAACCCCAATCCTTACATTAATAGTAAAGGACATGATCACTGCTCCCACCACAATAAAAGGTGAGCGCAGGAACAGACGCAGAACCATATTTACACCAGTCTGTGCCTGATTAATATCACTGGTGATCCTGGTTACAAGCGTAGGTGTACCAAGCCGGTCAAGTTCCCGGTATGAAAGGCTGCTGATATGTGAAAACATCTCCCTGCGAAGAGCCGTACTAAAACCTGTGGCTGCCTTTGCAGCAAAATACTGTGCTGTAAGTGCACACACAAGTCCGATCATGCCTAACAGCACCATGATCACGCACTGATGCCAAATATAGACAGAATCTTTATTCTTGATCCCTATGTCCATGATCCCGGCCACCACCAACGGAACGATCAGTTCAAAAGTAGCTTCCAGCATCTTAAACAAAGGAGCCAGAAAAGTTTCCTTCCCATAGCCTTTCAAAAACCGTATTAATTTTTTCATTCTTTTTTATTGCTCCTGGATTCTTCCATAAATTTTTGTCATCCGGCGCATACGTTTGATGGTCTCTTCGTCAAACTGACCCTTTGTCAGTCTCCATTTCCAGTTGTTGCCTAAAGTAGATGGAGTATTCATCCTTGCTTCATTGCCCAGGCAAAGATAATCCTGTACCGGAATCACCGCCAGATCTGCCACACAGGACATGGCTTCACGGATCATCCCCCATACACACTCATCGGCACTTTTCCCTTTGCATCCTGTATATTCCCTGGCAAAAGCTGCATCATGACGACTTAAGTCACGGTACCAGCCCTTTGTGGTCTCATTATCATGAGTACCTGTATACACCACACAATTATGATCATACTTATAAGTAAGATAAGCGCTATTCTCACTTTTGTCAAATGCAAATTGTAAAACCTTCATGCCGGGAAAACCGGATTTCTTCAACATCTGAAGAACTGTATCTGTCAGGTATCCCAGATCCTCTGCAATCACATTCAAATGACGGATATTTTTTCTAAGGACTTTAAACAGTTCCAGTCCTGGACCCTGCTCCCACTTTCCGAATTCTGCGGTAGAATCACCATATGGAATCGCATAATATTCATCAAAACCACGGAAATGATCGATCCTGACCATATCATAAATTTCCATGCAATGGCTCATTCTCTGTATCCACCACTGATATCCTGTCTCTTTATGATAACCCCAGTTATAAAGAGGATTTCCCCACAACTGACCTGTTGCGGAAAAAGCATCCGGTGGACAGCCAGCTACCGCTACCGGCTGATTCTCTTCATCAAACTGGAACAGCAATGGATTGGCCCATGCATCTGCCCCATCAAAGGCTACATAGATTGGCAGATCTCCGATGATCTCCACGCCCTTTTTGTTGGCATAAGTCTTCAATGCACTCCACTGTTTGTAAAACCAGTACTGCTGGAAACGATAGAACTGGATCTCATCTGCCAGACGCTCCTTTGCCTGATCCATGGCCTGCGGATCACGTACCTTTAACTCCTTTGGCCATTCATTCCAGCCAATATTGTCCTGCTCATTTTTGATAGCCATATAAAGGCAGTAGTCCTCCAGCCAGAAGCTATGCTTCTTTACAAATTCCTGGAAATCTGCGTCTTCTTCACAGTTATATTTCTCGTATGCTTTTCTCAGCAGACGAAAACGGGAATTGTACATCTTTTCATAATCTACGTAACTTTCACTTCCGCCCCAGTCGCAGCTGCTGCATTCCTCTTCTGTAAGAAGTCCAAGAGAGATAAATGCTTCAAGATCTATAAAATAAGGATTTCCTGCAAATGTGGAAAAGGCCTGATATGGGGAATCTCCATATCCGGTGGGTCCCAACGGCAGGATCTGCCAGTATTTCTGTCCTCCTTTTGTAATCTGGTCTACAAATTCATAAGCTTCTTTTGAAAAGCATCCGATCCCGTAATCGGATGGAATGCTGGATATCGGAAGTAATACTCCACTGGCTCTCATTTGTTGTTCCTCCTGTTTATTAAAATTGACATACCGATTAATTATAACAATCCCATGATTGCAGGTCAATATTGCTATTTTTAGCTTTATGTAAGAAATCCATGAAACCGGAAAACATGACAAATGCAGGCAGAGGGAAACCTATCCTCTGCCTGTGACCATACCAGCTCGCCCTGTCTATCATCACTGGATGCTTTTTTACCACAGCTTACCAGAAAAGCTACACATACCAGCACAAGAAGCAGGATCCATCCTTTTTTCTTCATCTGTTTTCCCCTTTTGGATTGTTTCTATACCTTCATTATTTGCAAACAGATGTTTCTTTATTCATTTTTAAAAAAGTTTCTTTTTGATATATACGGAAATATCGTGGTAAACTTTTTCTTTTCCTTTTTCATTAAGGATCTCATGACGCATTCCCGGATATATTTTCCCTTTTACATCCAGATACCCGGCGTGACGCATAGCCTGCACGGATTTTGCAAAATGACGCACATTGACCATACAAGGATCATCCCCTCCGCTGATAAACAGTACTGGCATTTTAGGCTTTCTGCATTCCCAATGTTTTACATCGTAAGCCCGTTTCATTAGTTCAAATAAAGTAATAAAACCATCATCTGTAAAGGTAAAACCACAGTAGTCTGACTGGTGATAAGCATCACATACTTCCTTGTCTGAGCAGATCCAGTCCTTACACTGCTCATCTTTCAGGAATTTTGCATAATAAGAAGCAAAGGACATTGTCTCTAAAAGCTTGCTTTTATGATCCATCCCACAAAGCTTCCCCTCTGCTTTTGCTATGGCTGTGCCTAATGGCCTGGCTGCATTTTTACTTGGAGAGCCACATACGATCAGCATATCCATACAATCATCATGCTCTCTTGTGTAAGCACGTACTGCCAGTGATCCCATACTGTGCCCCATCAGGATCAGGGGCAGATCCGGAAATCTTTCTCTTAGTCCCTGGTTCACAGTATGAATGTCTAACAAAAGTGCATCTGCACCGCCACCATACATATGCCCCAGGTCTTCTTTTCTCCGCACACTTTTCCCATGGCCTCTGTGATCATGGATGATCGTCAAAAAGCCTTGCTGTGTCATGTATTCCATAAATGGAAGATATCGTTCTTTGTGTTCGGCCATGCCATGGACCAGCTGCAGGATTCCTTTGTAAGGGTGTGCATTCGGAATCAAAGCAAGTACCGAGATCTCCAGCCCGTCTGCCTGGGAATAAAAGCTTCCTTCATATTTTTTGCTCATGTTCTTCCCCTTTCTGCGCCTTGTGTAGATATTAATTATTATAAAGGTGCTGCGTTGCCATTGTCAACGGATTCTGGTATAATGGGGGCGGCTGGGATACAGTAAAGTAACGATTGGCAAGTGTTTCGTTTAGTTATCGAGATGTGTGTAATAATAAAATAATAATGCAGAAAAGATATGTCTTATATATCAGGCTTCGTTTTCGGATTTCTCCCGTGCGCTTATTATCTCTGTCATTTGCCAAACTCACGCCTACGGCGTTCAGACACGGCAAATAACAGAGAAGCTAGCCCGGTCGAAATCTGCGAAAGCCTCGCATGATATATAATCCATATGCTTTTCTGCTTATACCGAACACTACTCTGTATCAAATGTTCAGTTTGCCAATGGTTATTTTACTGTATCTGTGGTATGATTTGTTGACTGTGTAAATTTTATCAGGAGGTATTATGGACGATAATAAATACGATGAGCAGTTAGGTGATATGGCTGAGGAGGACAATAGCGTCCCGGATATTGAAAACAATGAGAACACCCTAGATATTGAAGATAACGAGAACACCCCGGATGTTGAAGATGACGATTACACCCCAGAGGTTAAAGATAACGAGAACACCCCAGATGTTGAAGATGACGATTACACCCCAGAGGTTGTGGATGATGATGACACCCCGGATGTTGAAGATGAGAATGAAGAAGCTGACGCCGAGGATAAGGATGTAACGGTTGATGAGCCAGTTTTATCGGGGCGAAAGCGCAAGAAAAAGAAGCGTACTGGTCTGATTTTGTTTTTGCTGGTTCTGATTCTGGCAGCTGGCGGGGCTGTCGGTTATTATATGTATCTGCGCACTCAGCCTCAGGAGGCTGTGGAGGAATATCTGTCAGCTGTTCAAAGGCTTGATTTTACCGCAATGGAGGGTATGCTGCAGAGCAATGACCTTTCTGCACTGGATGATGCTGATCTGAGAAATGAAGCTTATACAGAGTTTTTCAAAAGCATTAACGAGAAGATGACCTTCAAGATCATCCGTAATGATTTCAGCCTGAATAATGGTACTGCCCGGATCACTGCCCGGATCCATTATATTGACGGCACTGAGATTTATAAGGAAACCGTCATCGAGTTTCTCCGTCAGATTGCTTCTAAGGCTCTTTCCGGCGAAAGTCCCACTCAGGAGGATGCTCAGACTCAGCTTGCTTCCATCCTTTGTGAAAAAGTAAAAACCACAACACCGGTTTACAGCGAAACAGATATTCTTTATCCGGTGATCAAAACGGATGATACCTGGAAGATTGTTTCCCTGGATGATGCAACGGTAAAGCTTATGTCTGCCAATGTTAAAAATATAGAAAATGAGATCAACCAGACTCTGGACGGCTCAGCGCAAAATACGTCAGATGATCCTGCTGCTTCCGGTACCGATGGCAGCCAGACAGCTTCTATTGACATGACAACTACTAATTTCCAGATCCGTTATACCAGACATCAGACAACAAATGATTATGCAGGAAATCCCTGCCTGCTTGTTTACTATGATTACACAAACCTGAGTTCTGTACCTTCCAGTGCAATGGTGGATGTTTCTCTTAGTGCTTACCAGAATGACACTGTTTTGTCTGCTGCTATTCCGGATACCAATGATGATGCCCTTGACCATTATATGGCTGAGATCCAGCCTGGTGAAACGGTCAGCGTATGCCAGGCCTTTTCCCTGAATGATACCAGTGATGTTACTCTGGTCGCTGGAGAAGGTTTGAGTTTCGGCGGCGGTGCTACTACTTCCCAGATTCTAAAGTTGCAATAATTCAAGTCGAGCAGTTACTCACCACCTGAAAGAGGTGGGAGTCTTCTCGACTGAGATAAAAAACTGTGGCTTATCTGATTTTGAGCAATAATCAGGTAAGTCACAGTTTTTTATTCTGTATGATATTCTTTTAGCTTTTTTCTGCAGTTTCTGTAGTCTGGGCAGTATTTTTCCACTTCCTCCCAAAATCGCTGGGAATGGTTCATATACCGCCTGTGAGCCAGTTCATGGACTACCACATAATCCAGAAGTTCTTCTGGCAGGTAATACAGCAGATAATTAAAATTCACATTCCCTTTGGAGCTGCAGCTTCCCCATCTTGTTTTCTGATTGCGGATGGTGACTTTTCCTACCTGCACCTTCATAAGTCTGCAGTAATATTCTACTCTCTCTGCAATTTTTTCCACAATATTTTTCTTGTCTGCTGCTGTCAGGCTGGTAACTGGCGGGGCCGGCACTTTTTTCCCTGAATCTGTATTTCTCGTTTCCCCATATTTTTTTAAGATCCATTCTTCATGTTCTTTTACAAAGTGAACCAGTTTAGGATCTGACAGACTGTAGGGAATCCGCGCATATATATTGCCTGTCTGTTTCACTTCCAAACCAATGGTCTTTCGACCGGAACGTACTACCTGAACCTTCAGTTTTTCATTTTGATTTTGGATATATATTTCTGTAAGCACGTTTCCTCCTGTATATTTCTGTACATAGTTTCCCCGTGATCCGGGAATACTGAGGGCAGGAACGAGTAAACCTGCCTCGTTACAGAAAGGATGGTATTTATGGGTAATAAATTTATGCAATATTTTTCTCTGACTTTAGTAGTGATTGGTGCCATTAACTGGGGATTGATCGGATTCTTTGACATTAACCTGGTGGCATTGCTGTTCGGAAGCATGTCCTGGCTTTCCAGGATCGTATATGCATTGGTAGGCCTTTGCGGCCTGTATCTGCTGAACTTCTACAGTCTGGTTGCCACAGAAGGCCAGGAAGGCTGAAATAAGTAATAGATTCAAGTCGAGCATCACTTATAAAATCTGCCATACAATTCAAAAATGCATCTACAGGATTCCGATTTTCAAAGACTGAATCCTGCAGATGCGTTTTTTCTTGTAGTAATCTTTGTTTCAAAGTATAACTATCAAATCTAATCAAACGGATATTCTGCAATTCCTTTCGCTACTTGCTCATAATAACAGGAACAGGGCAGAAATTCAACTACTACTCTGTTTTCTACCCTGCTCAAATGCTTATTTATACATTACCAAACAGATTCTATACTTTTCAAATACAACTTCGCCATCAGATGATGTGGATCCAGTTGCAATGTTTCTTTCAGGCACTCAACTGCTTTCTTAGTATTTCCAAGACCCATATTTCCAAGACCCATAAGGAAATAGCAATGAGCTTTGTTTTTTTTGGTAAAATCTTCTTTAAAAATTAACAGATCCGGATATGATACTGCAAAGTAATCCATTTTAACTTTGTCATAAATATGTACCTCACCGTAGCTAATCAATTTGTAAAACCTGGAGTTCGATGCTGCCTTCTCTCCCAGTTCCAAAAGAGCCATACCTTGGAACATTATCATGTCTGCTGGCTGATCATTGTAGAACATCATACCTGCCGGTTCAGAAGTACCTGTGCTGGCTTTATCAAACAATTCTTTGGATTTTTCAACATTACCAAGTGCCTTCTCCGCCAGTCCCATATAATAATAAATATGATTATCTTTTGTTCCTTCCAGTTTACCTTCTCCAAGATTTTCCGGATAAGTAATTGCTTTTTCCAAAAGTGCTTTTGCACTATCATAATTTTCGTTTGCGATCGCTTTTTTTGCCAGTTCTACCAAAGAAGTGGTATATTGAGTTGTAACTTTTCCTTCCCCACCTTCCCATGGATGGAACTTACGTCCCATCAAAAGTTCATATGCCTTTTCATGATGACCTGCAAAATTCTGCATCGTAATATATTCAATAAACACATCATCTCTTTTCGCAAACGTTTCCGAATATTTTTCATAAAATGCAATCCTGTTTTCCACAGAATAACCAAGTTTCTTATATAACTGATCCAGTTCCAGGAAAATACGTGCATCTGTAGTATCCAGCAAAAAGGCTTTTTCCAATACTTCTTTTGCTTTTTCCGGCATGTTGCTCTGATTATAATAAACCAGGGACAAGTTTCGTAGTACTGTCGGATAAGTACAATCCAGCTTTGCGGAGGTCTCCCATGCATCCTGTGCTTCTCCATACTGACGCTTGTCATACCAGATATTTCCGATGTAATAATACGCTTTTGGGAGCTGTGGCTGTAATTTTATTGCTAATTCCAGTACCGCAATATCTTCCAAACTATTTGGAAAACAGCAAAATGGATTTATTTTATCAGCGATAATCACCTTTTTCTTTGCAGCTTCTGTATTTCCCATATCCATCAGACAAGCAGCTCTATAATAATCTAACATTGGCCATTGTGCACCACACAGATTCAGAATACCAAGTGCTTCTTCAAAGCATCCGCTTTCTCTATAATCAATGGCTACCCGAATAAAGTTCTGTGGAAAATTACGCATCCGAATCTTCAATGTCTGCTCTTTTATAGCTTTTTCTTCTCCTTCGGTCAGAAGAACTGCTTCATAACCGGATATATAGTCAAATGGATCTATCTTGAAGTTTTCCTTGATCCACTGTTTTGCTTCTTCGATCTTTCCAAGCTTTCTTAGAATCGTTGCCTTCAATCCGCGTGCCTTAACATTATGGCAATTCTTTACCAGTCCTTTTTCAACAAACTCCAATGCCTGCAAAAAGTCTTCTTTTTTTGCTGAAATAGCAGCAAGGAAATAGAAAGACATCTCCTGCTGTTCATTGGACCAAGTAGCCTTGAAGAATGCATCGTAAGCCTCATCATAACGTCTTTGATAGAATAATGTCAGCCCAAGACCATAATAAGCTTCACTATTGTAAGGGTTGGGATTTTTCCAAGTCATACGCTCCAGGGCTTTGCGAAAATACTTCTCACTCTCTGTCAGCAGACCACGACGGAACAGAAGCATGCCATAGGCAGTATTCAAACGGATATCTCCTTCATCACGTTTCAGACCTTCCTGATAATAGTCATCCGGGAGATAGGTTGCGTGGCGGTACTGTTCAATGTGAAGTCCTGTCAGATACAGTTCTTCGCAGGTTTGGATTTCTTTCGGGTCTTTTGCTGCTTTTGCAGGCTCAGGGATCTTTGCAATCTTTTCTTCCAATGGAGTAAATTCTACAAGTTCTCTGCCATCTGCATTAAACACCCGGACAGTAATGTCAGTCTTATTCTCTACTGGAAGGCTGAGTTTCTTCTCATATACAGCTACAGGAGAAACATCTGCGATTTCCTCGAACACCTCTTCACCCTTCTTCTCCAGAACTATTCTTGCATTCATTTCCACTCCTGTTGCATAAACACACAAAGATATTTCATCGTTTTCAATTTCCATGTTTATCATTGCATCAATAGTGGCGTTCTTTACATAGCCCACCTTCTTGTATGGCATAAAGTACTGCTTAAATGTCTTTTCTTCAAATGGTTTTAACCAGGAGAAATCTGGCTGGTTGTCTGTGTAAACACCGGTCATCAACTCAATATACGGACCATCTTCATCTGTAAGATTGCGATCCCAGGCTTTTCCAAAATCACCGCATCCCCATGTCCACTGTTTCTTACCAGGAGAAATATGATGGTCTGCTACATGAAGAATTCCTGCTTCTTCTCTGTAATCATATCCTCCTACGAAATCAAAGTTGGATTTCTCTGCCATGTAAGATGTAGGAACCGGAATATTTTTATATCTGGAAATATCCACACCTGCACTGTAGTCATGTTTATAATATACACCCGTAGCGATTGGAAATTTAGATACATCACGTTTTCCATGATCCATAACAGCATGTACATCTGGTGGAAAAACAGATTGTGTATAGTCGTTTACAGGTACTGCCGGGTTCGCCCACCACAGGAAAGTTTGCGCCATTGGTGTACGGTTGTAAAGCTGTCCGCGAATCTCAATATATGCTTTGTCCGGATATAAAGTAAAGGATGTGATACTTTTAGTTCCATACATTTGATCCACATCGTTGACCATCACGGTCTTGCTGCCATCCTCGTGTTCTGTCATGGTATAATCTACCGGCAGATACGTCGTTGGACGGTGATGCTGCGGCCAATTAAACTCAATTCCTCCGGAAATCCATGGTCCTGTCAGGCCAACCAGTGCTGGTTTAATCACATGATTATAATATACAAAATCATAATTATTGGTCTTATCATAGGCCCGCTGAATTCTTCCTCCCAGCTGTGGCAACACCATTACCTTCAAATATTGATTTTCCAGATATAACGCTTTCCAGATCTTATCATGTTTTTCATCTTCTATTGTTTCAATTACTGGATACGGGTACACTCTCCCTGAACTACCCTGATAAACTCGTTTTTCTGAAAAAATAGGATTCTTCTCTGCCACACCAATTTCATAAGTAGGAATGAGCACATCTTCCTCCCAGATTTTTACTGTTTCCATAGGAACCTCCTTATCTTTGCTATACTTCGTTTCTTTTATAACTACTGACATAACACAAATTCGCAATGTACCAATAATGCATAATACATATTCATTAATAAAAAGGATCTTCCTGTAAGATTGGTATTGCATCTTGCCAAATATAAACAAACCAACCAAAAGAAGATCCTCTGTCATGAATTGTATGTGAAACAAACCTGTAGGTAAATAGTATTTACATAATCCACTTATTCTTTAAAGATTCTTTTCTAGAGCGAACAAGTTTATTATATTTATAAATACACGAACTCTTCAAGCTATTTCAATCATGCATGTTTTTATTATGTAACACTTCTTATATCGTAGGAAATTCTCTGTATACATATTCCAAATGTTGCTCCAAAAGTGACAATGTCTGTTTGTCCGGATAATTTCCCGGTTGCCGACATACAGCATTTTTCATAATCCCTCTCCGCTTTAAAATGATTTTTTCAAGAGCAACAAAGGATTCTATATCTCTTTGCATAAAGTGAATGTGGGGCAAATATTTATTAAAAAGCTCAAAAGCTTTTTCTTTCTCTCCATTTTCAAATGCATCATAAATCATACGATATGGGCGAATTAATGCCGCTCCCGGCATTACAGCACAGGCGCCACGAAGTAGTGCTTCATACATGCATTCACCTCCATTACCTACTATGATATCATATTTGTTATTCGTTGCTATTCTTAATGCTGTAATCGCTGGTCCTGTAGGAGATGCTTCCAGCTTAATATACAACTCTCCAGAATGATGTTCACTGATTTCCTCAAATGTCTGAAGCGAAATCGCCATTCCATTTAAAGCAGGTGCGTACTGAATAATAATTGGAATTTTTACATTTTCTGATATTTCTCTTAAATGGTTTACTAACATTCCCGATGTTGGTGATGCATAACTAGGTGGCATAATATTCAATGCTGCCGCTCCCTTTTTCTCATAGTAAGTAGCTTCTCTTATTGCTAAAACAGTAGCATGACTACTTACAGTTGCAATAATCGGAACCCTTCCTCTATTTGCCTGAATGGCTCTCTGGAACAGTTCTTTTCTTTCATCCATTGTTAGCTTATAAAATTCTGCACCAGCAGCAAATAGACAGATTGCATGCGCTCCATCCCTTATTGCTATGTCTACTATATCTTCAAAATTGCCATAATCTACATATTTACCATCATCAGTAAAAGGAGTTGGTATGACCGGAATAACACCTTTTAGTTTTCCCATTAAACTACCTCCTGTCAAAAATTTTAAAATCATGGGAAGGATATATCATCACAGGCTTCCATGCCCTGATTTTTTCAAATACAGTTTCACATTCTTTACCGTTTACGCATAAACCCACCGGTATTTCCTCCTGTAAGTTCTTTTCTGTCATTACTACATCACCAGTAATAACGCCATATCCTTCTTCCATATTAACAATCACCATCTGAGAGCCATATGTATGCCCACCTATATATTGTATATAGATTCCCGGAATTATTTCCTGTGCACTTTCCCCTTGAATTAAATGCACTCTGTCCCTGTTCTTTTTCAGCCAGGAAAACCACTCCTCCGGATATTCCTCCGGATGATTTTCCGCTCGATTCCATTCCTTTTCATGACAATAATATTTGGCATTTGTAAAACATTCAGCATTTCCAGCATGATCCCAATGAAGATGCGTAAAAATAACTGCCTCTACTTCTTTCGGTTTCACAGATGCTTCTTTAAAAATATCTTCCAAGGATTGACTACGTTTTACACTTAACTGAAGTTTTTCTGCACATACCGATGGATCTCCAAAGCCTGTATCTACTACCACTAAATGTCCACAAGTTTCTAAAAGAAACATTACAGAGGGCACATACCCCTGGTTTTCTGGTTTTCCATTTCTATACTTAATATCGTCTCTGACCATTCCAAAACTTCCAGTCAAAACAGGAGTTATTTTCCAAATCTGCCTTTCCTTTTCCACAGTTCTCTCCTTATTTAATACAATGGGACAAATTCTCCTTTATTCACCGCATCAATATCATTATATGCATATTTCTTTATTGTTTCTTCTTTCAGTTCTACTCCCAGTCCAGGTAAATCCTGTATTAGCTCCACATACCCATTTTTATATAAAATAGGCTTTATCAGAAGTTCCTCTCTAAGAGGATTTAAAGTCTGGTCATGTTCCATGATAAAGGCTTCTGGTTCAGATGCCATAAAATGCATGTTCGCCATAAATCCTACCCCGCTTCCAAAAATATGCGGTGCCATTCTCATATGATGTGCTGATGCGATTGCAGCAATTCTCTTACACTCAGATATTCCTCCTGAGCGCGTCACATCTGGCTGTATCATATCCACAGCATGTCCTGTGATCAAAGGTGCAAAACCATACCTTGTAAATTCATTTTCACCTGCAACAATGGGAATACTTGTATTCGCAGTTAGACGTTTAAATCCTTCTACATCATCGGGATGAAGTGGCTCTTCCAGCCAAAAAAGGTCACAATTTTCTAGTTTTTTACATACACGATATGCTGTATCATAAGTCCAAGGAAAGTTCGTATAACATTGACCTGCATCTACAAGAAGCGCTGGTTTAGGTCCTACTCTTTTTCTCAATTCCTGAATTAATTCAATATCTTCCTCTGGATCTTCATTTCCAATTCTAACCTTAAATCCAAAATATCCTTTTGAAATATATCCAAGAGCTTCTTCAGCCAGAGAATCAACAGATTTTGCCATTCCCCCACTAGCATATGCCTTGAATTTTGTTCTATATTTTCCACCAATCAAATCATAAACAGGTCTCTGAAGTATTTTTCCTATAACATCATATAAAGCAATATCAATGCCGCTAATGATTGTTGCAATTACTCCTCGCCTTCCATAATGTGCAGACTGAACATAGAGTTTTCTCCATATTTTTTCAATATTAAATGGATCTTCTCCCAGAATCATCTTTTTAAATCGTGTATTTATCATCGTTTCTATTGCTCTCGGAAGATACGCTGACTCACCAATTTCTCCAAGACCAGTATATTTATCATCCACGGTAATACGTACTAACACACAATTTCTTTGGAGTGTAGCACCCCCTGACCACTTCCACTTTTCATCCTGTTCATATCTGTAGCATAATAAAATTGTTTCAACATCCGTTATCTTCATTACAGTCCCTCCACAACTACTTTTTCGTTAATTGCTTTTACAATTGCTTTATGAAGTAAGCAAACCTTTTTCGCATCCTCCATTGTGGAAATCGGTTGTTGTCCCTCTAGAATACATTTCTCAACAAACCATTTCATCTCTTCATTAAACATTTCCTGGTACAAACTTTGTTCATATTCAACATCCGTTTTTTCCATAAAATCTCTTCTGGAAAAACTCATACATCCTTTATTTCCTATAATTTTGATTTTAAATGTCCACGGTTCTGATGAACAATCCTCGGCCGCCCATGTTACAAAAATTTGTACAATCGTACCCTGAGCATATTCCAACATTACCGAAACCTGAGCACCATCTGTCTCATTTTCCTTTCCCTCTATACATGTACGAAATGCTGTTGTCCGCATTGGCATACCTAAAAATGCCAAACAGAGATACAATTGATGACAAAGGACATCTGTTTCTGGTCCTGTATACTTTACCGCCAATTCTTTCGGCATATAATACATCTCTGATAAATAAACGTATGCAGGAACTCCCAGTCTTTTTCCTTCAAGAGCACGTTTCATCCGTATTAGTTCTGGCAAATAGATATAACTATGTCCAGGCATACAAACCACTTTATTTTTCTTGGCTGCTATGGACATCTCTTCTATTTCTCTATCAGAAAAACTCACAGGTTTTTCTACCAAAACATGTTTTCCCGCTTCAATACCTTTCATCGCATATATATAATGAAACTCCGGAGGTGTAAGAATGCACAAAGCATCTACAAGAGAGGATTCACAGATTTCATCTCCTGACAAAACAGGAACTCCTAGTCTTTCTCCAAGTTCTTGAGCATGTCTTCCCCCTGAAACTGCTGCAATTTCTGCCCATTCGCACTCTTTAATCGCCAAAATATGATTTTCTGCTACTCTTCCGCACCCTATCAGACCTATTTTAATTTTATTCTTCATTTTCACTCCTTAACTGCTCCCATAGTAAATCCCTGCACCAGATATTTTTCTAGATACGTAAATAACAATAATCCTGGTAAACATGCCAGTACTGATCCGGCCATTATCTGTCCCCAATTCACGCTGCCATGTTGTCCTTGCATAAGAGCTATTCCTACGGTAATTGTTCTCATACCTTCAGTCCTGGCAAACGTAAGCGCATACATGTATTCCTGCCATGAAAGAATAAATGCAAACATGGCAACTGTCACTATTCCCGGAGCAGCCAAAGGCACAATAATCCCAAACAGTATTCTCAAACGACTACACCCGTCAATTCTCGCCGCTTCTTCAAGCGATACTGGAATCGTATCAAAATATCCCTTTATCATCCATGCACAAAACGGCATTGCAAAAGTTGTATATGCTATAATCATAGACAAATGCGTATTTAAGAGTCCCAATTTGCTCATAATCATATACATTGGAATTAAAAGAAGCATAGAAGGAAACATCTGCACTACAATCAACAATGCAGAAAAAAAGAATCTGCCGTGGAAACGAAAACGGGATATCCCATATCCTGCGAACATGGCAACTACAAGCGATACCCCCATAGTTGCAAAAGAAACTATGAGCGAGTTTACAAAATATGTTTTAAAATATCCCCTATTCCATATTTCTCCGTAATTTTTAAAACTAAATTCTGATGGCAACCACTTTGGTATCTCCTGAAAAATTTCATCTGCTTCTTTAAAAGAAGTAGAAACCATCCATAAAAATGGCAAAATCAAAACAACTGTTAAAATCAAAATTACAAAAGTATATCCTATTTTACTATATTGTCTCTTTTGTGCCCGTGTCATTTACTCACTCCTTCAATAATTTCTTCACATACACAATACATGGAACAATCAGCACAAGCATCATGATAACGGCTGCTGCCGAAGCATAGCTTGTTTGGAATGTTTGCATGAACAAACGGTATATATATACAGGAAGAGATAACGTAGCTTCTCCTGGTCCTCCCTTTGTTACAACTTGTATAATTTCCAACTGATTAAAATTCCATATGGATGTAAGAATTGATGTAATCAACATGATACTTTTTAACATAGGAATCGTAACAAAACGAAAACACTGACTTCCTCTTGCGCCGTCTACTTTTGCCGCTTCATACAAATCACCAGGTATTGCCTGAATTCCAGCAAGTAATGTAATCGCAACAAAAGGAATGCTCTTCCATATAATGACCATAACAACTGATACAGCAGCCAATTTCTCATCAGATAGCCACGAAAGATTATGTGAAATAATCCCTATACTTTTCAAAATATAATTCATCATTCCAAAAGATTCATTCAAAAACCATTTCCATATAATACCTGCTATGGCATTTGGAATAATCCATGGAATCAAAACCAAACATCGAAATAATTTCTTGCAATAAATATCTTTGTTTAAGAGTACCGCAAACAATAGGCCAAAAAACAATTCAAATACAAGAATAACAAGTGTCCATAAAACAGAACGTCTTAATGCATCCAAGAACATAGAATCCGTTAATAATGATTTATAATTATCCAGTGCTACAAATTCTGGTTGTACAGGACGAATCAGACTTTCATTATAAAAGCTGTTAATAATTCCTGACAAAACAGGATAAATTAAAATAACCAAAATCAAAGCAGCACATGGAAAAAGAAATAAATAAGGTGTTGCTGTTGTCTTAATTTTTGTTTTTATTCTTTTTTTCATCCAATGTCTCCCTCGCAAATTGAATCCGAGAGTGCTTTTTCAGCACTCTCGCTTCAATTATGACCATCACTCTCCGTGAAATTCCTTTAACTTTTCATCAAGCATATGAATCCCCTCGTCAACTGAAACACTTCCCATCAGCATCTGCTGCACTGTAGAATTGCCATACATACTGGTAAGGGATTGCCATGAAGGATCAAGCGGTGGTATCATACAGTAATCTACTTCATCTAAGAACGGCTGAAGTTTTTCATCATAGTTTTCCTTTGCATACTGTATAAAGTCTTCAGAATACAACATACCTCCTGCAGCATTGCAAAAAGCTCCAGCTATAGTTAATCCCTCTATATCACTTGGTGTATTATAAAAATAATCTAAAAACTTCCATGCTTCTTCTTTATGCTCTGAAGCTTCCAAAATATTGAATGTATTAGGATAACCTCTGTATACAGTATTGTCCGGACCATCAAACATAACGGCGGTTCCCCATTTACCATCCAAATCTGGTCCCTTTTCTGCAACAGATCCCGTCACCCATGCTCCGTTCTGCATCATTGCAACTTCTCCTGATACAAAAGCATTTGTTACTGCCTCCCAGTCATAATCAACAACACTATCAGGAGTTACTTTATGTGTCTGTACAAGATCAACCATCAATTGGGTTCCTTTTATCGCTGTTTCATCAGAAAGCCTTGATTCCCATTTTCCCTCGTCATATGTTGAGATATCTGCTCCGCACATTTGCATAAACTGTACCCAATAATCGGAAGCATTCTCTGCCTGTACCGGCCAAGCATATCCATACTGATCTATTACCCCATCTCCATCTGTATCTTTTGTCAAAGCTTTTGCATATTCCAGAAATTCATCATATGTTTTTGGAGGCTTATTTGGATCAAGTCCTGCTTCTTCAAAAAGATCTTTTCTATAGAACAATGCCCAGTTACATCCTTCTTGCGGCAGTCCATCAATTTTTCCATCTTCCGCTGTAATCATTGCTTTTGCACTTGGAAGAAAGCTATTTATAAGTTCTTCCGGTACCAATGTACTTAAATCTGCTATCGCTCCAATTCCTCTGTATTCTGCAAGCATAGATGTATTGCACATAATCAAATCTGGTGCATCTCCACTTACAATAGAAGTCATAATCTGAGATGGTGCATCTGTCCAGCTACTCCGTGTTTCTATAATTTTAATACCCGGATTTTTTTCTTCAAAATCTGCAATTGCACGTTCCAAAATTTCAAGCTGTGCAGGAACCCACGCTGTATGCAGAAACTGAATTTCTACCGTTTCCTCTGCTTTAGCTTCATAACTCATGGCACCAAACATTCCTATAGATAGTGCTGCACAGAGAAACATACTTACAAACCTTTTTTTCATTACCAAACCCTCCTGTTCTATTATACTTTTCTTTAGCTCATCCTCAACTTCTGCACCAAAATTGTCATCTGCTCAATCCACTGATAACAAAATACATCGTTTAAATTATAAAAATGACGCTGTATTTCACCTGAATCCACACCTATAACCTTTGATAAAATACGGTAGTTTTCCGGAAATGAAATCCCATCCAAATGCCTTACAAGCTGTATAATATTCATTTGAATCTCTGATGCCCTTTCCAAATTTCTTTGATGGTATGATTCCAACAGTTCATTTTCTTCTTTATCAAACATCCAACTAAGTGCCGATATGCATCCCGATACTCCAAGAGTAAGCGCTGGCAAAAAACATGCATCTTGTCCTGTAAAGACATGAAAATCTGGTCTTTTGTCTTTTACCACCCCCATCACCTTTGATAAATACAAAAAATTACCACTACTATCTTTCAACCCGATAATATTTGGAATAGCAAGAAGCTCTTCCATATATTGCAAGGGAATTTCAGGCGCACAAAACGGAATATTATACATAAGAATTTTTATTCTTGGTGGAGCTTTTTTAGATATGGTTCTATAAAAATCCAATACATTTTCCGGCGTCTGAGGAAAATAATACGGAGGACATATAAGTGCATATTGATATCCGATTTTATCCATATACTTTAAAAGATTCAGCACACTTTCTTCCGTAGGTGCACTTGCTCCTCCAATTAAAATCTTATTTTTTCCAGCCACCTCCATACCTGCTGCAAGAACTTTCTTCTGTTGCTCAGCGTTCATATAAATAAATTCTCCCGTTGAGCCACACATAAGAAGACCTTTCACACTCGTATCTCTGCAATAAATAAGTTCTTGATATAGTGCTTCCATATTTAACTGCCCATCACTGTCAAAAGTAGTCAGTGTAACTCCATATATTCCCCGTTCCATTTACCCTCCTAACTGTTCTTATATATGAACGTTATTTACATATCCGGATTATGTTTATATAAATATTATCATAATAAAGTTAAACTGTCAATATTCTTATTTTCACCATTTTTTTTACATCTATTTTGTCTATATTTCACATATATTCAAGTTTGCTTTTATTTATAAAAAACACTACATATTATATATATGAACAGATATTTCACACCTCACATTCGAAATGTTGTTTCATTCCCTTTAAAATAAATCACCTACTTGAATTTTTTCCCAGTTTTATATATTATATATTGTATATATGAACAGTTTTCATTTATACTATTTTAATTAATTATAGGGAGGATTTTCAGTATGGAGCAAAAAAATCATCGACTTTTACAATGTGCTTTAGAAATCATGAAATATATATCAAAACAACCAAAGGGTGTATCATTTAAAGAAATCTGTACCATTACTGATTTACCCAAAAGCTCTGTCCATAACCTGGTACAGACCATGTGTAACATGAATTTTTTGCAAAAAAAAGAAAACTATAATGAATATCGAATTGGTTTACAGTGTTTCGAAGTCGGCAATGCCTATCTTTCTACAAATCCTTTTTATTCTGTAGCTAAAGATATTGTCGAAAATGTATCTATACGTTGTAATCAAACAACACATTTTGGAATTCTGAACGGTCATGACACCATTTACCTTTATAAATTCGACAGTAATCAGCCGCTTCGCATTGTATCACATACAGGTAAGCGTATTCCCGCTCATGCTACAGCTATTGGAAAAGCTCTTTTATCAGGACTTTCTAAAGCAGAATTAGATGAGTTATATAGAAATTATAAATTAGAAGCTATAACCGAACACACTATTACTTCTTTAGATGAATTGGAGAAACAAATAGAAGAAGTACGAAAAACACATATAGCCTATGAGGCGGAGGAATCTTCACCATATGTACGCTGTATTGCCGTTCCTATCTGCAATCGTATTGGAAATGTAATCGCTGCCCTTTCTGTATCTTTTCCCATTTACCAAAATACCCTAAACGCAGATACATTTAAGCAGGTTCTCTTTGACGCAAAAAGGCAATTAGAAGCAGCATTACTCACATTAGACATGTAAAAAACCGAATAATACCCTGCAAAAATTTTCGTATTTTATCTTGATGATTTTGAACTGAAATGTATCCTGGCATCCTAATAAAAAAGAAATAGCATAAACAAAAAGAGCACGGAGAAACTCATCAGAATCTCTCCATGCTCTTTTTACAACCATTCATTAATCATCTTTGAATAAAAAAAAGCGATAGACGGGGCTCGAACCCGCGGTCTCGACCTTGGCAAGGTCGCGCGTT
>OLPR01000278.1_pt1 | contig 48864 bp, 45 predicted proteins | sample 1672761 | NCBI WGS metagenome assembly OLPR01 (sample SAMEA3136721, study PRJEB25190) | human gut metagenome | biome: human gut; feature: human-associated habitat; material: faeces | place: Austria | collected 2013 | reverse complement strand
GCGCTCAGATGTTTACCCTTATATGATGTATGATTCGCGCAAACCATTTTGTACGGGGCTTATTTTTCCAGTAGCTTGGAATAAAATATTTAAACGGGATTTTTTACTCAAACACTATTGCCAAGAGGAACGTATTCGCATGGGCGAAGATAACGCATTTGTGTTTGAATGCTTATATGCAGCCGAAAATGTCTTTTTCTGTGACGATATATTATATATTTATAACCAATTGAATGTTGAATCAATGGTTCATAGTTATGATCCAAATCGATTTGATAATAATAAGCTGTTAACAGACTACATTGAGCGGCGAATTGGAAAACGTGATCCGATAATTGATGAGCAGATTAATGCTTTTAAAGCATATTGGCTTATCATGGCAGTATTCCATGAGATAAAAAGCAAAAGAAAAATTACTGTTGCGAGTAAGCATATTCGACTGAAAATAAAGGAAACAGAGGTCTTAAAAGGAATAAAGTGTGATGGATTACCAAAATCGGCAAAAATGTATTTGATTCTGTTAAACATGCATCTGTACATTCCGGCATTGCTTGCAGCAAAACTTATAACAGTCATAAGGGGTAAATAATGGTGGATTCACAGATATTGTTAAGTATCATTATTCCTGCATTCAACGCTGAAAACTATATAGAGAAATGTATAAATAGAATAGTGCCACTTTTAGATTGTGATGTTGAATGCATTGTTGTGGATGATGGATCTACAGATAATACACTGAAACTACTAAGAAATATTTCGAATGATATAGTAAATATTAATATTATCTCGCAAAATAATACAGGGGTAAGTGGTGCACGTAATAACGCTTTAAAAAAGGCAAATGTAAAACGAATAGTAAGATTAGAAGAGCTGGCTATGGAGTAAGCCATAGCTTTTTTGTGCTTTTTCTAAAAAAAAATTGAAAAAATATAAAAGAAAAACTTCCACTTAAGAAAAAATGGAAGTTTTTCAGTGCCCTTATAAATCAAAGGATTTCGCCATTTTGGGAATAAAATAGATGTGTGTTTCTGTTTCCGTAGAGTGATGATATAATCGGAGATTCACCCCAGGGGATAGGCTTTGGAGAACGGGAAATATACATTTTGGCGAAAGGATACTTTTTCGCAAAAAAGGGGAATATTTACGAGTAAAAAAGTATATCCTAATGATCCATGTCCTTGTGGGAGTGGAAAAAAATATAAGCTTTGTTGTAAAGGAAAACAAGACGATGCAGATTTTGTAAACCCGCTAAATTTATTAGACAATTACAAACTGATTCGAAAAGAGGCCAGAATAAAACAATGTTTACATCCAAATAATGAAGAGTGTTCAGAGAAGATTATAGGAGCCCATTCAATCCAAAATAATAAAATACTAAAAAGGATATCTAGTAACGGAATGGTTTTTATGCCATGTCCGAAACCTGATAATCCCTTTGCACCAATGACGAGTTATGGAAGAAAAGAAGCGACAGTATTCACTGGATTTTGTGGTCATCATGATAAAACTTTATTTCAACCAATTGAGGATAGAGATTTTGAGAAAACTGAAGAACAAGTTTTCTTGTATACATATAGATGTTTTGCTTTAGAATATCATAAAAAGCAGGAAGTTAAAAAAATGGAACAGATTATTTTTGCAAAGAGGCCATCTCTGGTTAATATGCCGGATGCAGAGGATCTTTTTAAAGGGAATAAAATGGCGATTGAGGATTTTATTGAGGACAAAAAAATCTTTGATAAACCTATTTTGGAAAAAGATTATTCTGTTTTAACAAGTATTATTTGGGAATTTGACAAAGCGGTAAAATTTGCCTGTACAGGGTTTGAAGCATTGCAGTATGATTTGAATAATAGGAGAGTGCGGGATTTGCTGGATTTCAGTAAGCCAGCACAACATGTATATGTCTGTGTTTTTCCTGAAAACGAGAAAACATATTGTATTATTTCGTGGTTTAAGAAAAATGATGGAATGTTTTCGTCATATTATGAACAATTAAATGGCTTGGACGAAGTAAAGAAAAGAAATTTTATTAATAATCTCTTACCAATGATAAGTGAAAACTTGGTTGTTAATCCGGATGCATGGGAAAAACTCAGTCAGTCACAGAAGAACGAGTTTGGCTCATATGTTTGGGGGATGGAAACAATAGCTCAAGAAATGGGGATTAAAGTTGATAGAACAGAAGCGCCTTCCTATGATATGTTCGAGTTATAATCATAAATGGTGTTAAGAGGAGTTGGAGGTGTAATAATATGGATGGTAAAAGAATCCAGAATTCTTGGTCAAATGAGATGCAAGCCATGTTGGATACTTATAAACAATTTCAAATATTAATTCCAGCAGAAAATAGAAATGGAGCTGCCCATAACGGAGAAGATGGAAGATATGTAGAAACATTAATACGAGAATATCTGAAGAGATATTTACCAAAAGATTTGGAAGTTTTAACGGGATTTATTTTGAGACCAGCAGTAAAAACAGGATTGAAAAATAGAAGCAGGAAAAATGAAGTGGACAGCCATTCCACACAGTTAGATATATTAATTTATGATAGTGCTAAATATCCTATTTTTCAGAGATTTGGAGAAAATGTTATAGTTCCACCAGAGGGCGTTGTAGGTATTATTTCTGTGAAAAAGAATTTACATGAAAATGACATAGTACATGAAGCTCAAGCATTGAAGGCCGCATCAAAATTATGTCGTTGTGTCGATGATAATGGTCAACATTTAAGAGGTCCATTTTTGGCTTTGGTGTCGATGGATGCATTTGAGAAAAAAGAGAAAACTACGGAACAATGGATTTTTGAAAAATTAGAAGGAGTTTATTCTAAGGAAGATGATTATTTTGATGATTTAATAGGATATATTGGTTCGTTTAATAAATGGAGCATTTTTAAAAGACGTCCTCAGGATGGAGAAGTTGGAGAATATATATTTTTTAATCACAGTGAGGAAGAAGTACACATGGGATTTCAGTTTTTGTTAACAGGAATTCTGAGTGTTTATTATGACAAGACTCGTAACTATATCTCAAGACCAGGATTTACAGCGTTTCCTTCACATAGGGCATGTGACAAAAAATTGGGTGATATAGAAGTTAGGGCGATTAGATGATTATTTGGTGGGGAGTATTTCAAACGGGCTAAATATATTACCCCACTTTGATTAATTTCAGTTTTGTCGTATAATCTTGAAACTCTTCTTGCGGAAAAGATGCAGACGATTTTGGCAAGAGGACTTGCGAATACCAGAATGAGGGATTTTTATGATGTATATGAGATTATGAATTCAAAGGCTGATCAGATAAGCTTTGATGTTTTGAAAAAGGCATTTGCGGCTACTTGCATGAAGCGTGAAACTTCTTTTGGCGAGGAGGGAGTGAGAGAAACCTTAGACAAGATTAAAGATGATTCTGGACTCGAAGAAATGTGGAATCGTTTTAAGCGTGTAAACTATTTTGTTGATGATCTTTCGTGGGGAGAAGTATCGGAAACAATAGTAGACTTGAATTATTCACGGCAAAGCCGTGAATAATTCAAGATGAATATAGCAAAAATTCATGTCTGGAAAGTGCTGGTCCTTTTATATGGAGATTTGGCAGATAGAGTATTGATATATATACATGGACAGGGTGGAAGAAAAGAAGAAGCGAATGTCTTGAGGCAATGCGTGATGGAGCAGAATGTGAGACTGAGATCGTGTTACCGGTCCAGCTAATTAAAAGAAAAAGTACGAGGAAATTATAATGTCTGGGTTTATGGCAAGTTTTGGAGCAGTTGCTGTAAACGCAGGGCTAAACTATTTGCTGATATTCGGAAAATTTGGATTTGCCAGTATGGGGATAAAAGGAGCTGCAATCGCAACACTTATTTCCCAGTTGTTTAACCTTGTATTTATTGTTGCAGGATTTATTCTATGTATCAGAAAAGATGGAGACCGGCCGGTACTGGACCTGCATTTTAGAATGATTACCATGAAGGATTAACTGATCATGATAATGCCGATTCTGGTTAGTGAATTTCTGTGGAGTCTGGGACAAAATGTGGAGTCAGCGGTATATGGACATCTTGGAACATCAAATCTGGCGGCTTATACACTTACCTGTCCGATACAGGGATTAATTGTGGGGCATTGAGTGGATTGTCAGCAGCTGCCGGGGTAATGGTAGGCAAGAGACTTGGCAGGAAAGAATATATTTATTGTTACTTGTTCTGATTCCGCCATTCTCGAGGAGAAATACCATAAATATTTTTAAAGGCACGGGAAAAATGAAGCTGGTTTTCATATCCCACAGCAGAACTAATGTCTGCAATAGACAAGGATGTCAGCTTTAATAATTCGGTAGCCTTTACCATACGGTAGTTCATAAGAAATTCCTGCGGAGAGCGGCCAATTGAGTTGCGGAAGATTTTTCCAAAATAGCTCCGGTTGATGCCGCATACTGCAGCGATATCTTCTATTGAAATGTTATTCTGAAAATTCTGTTCAATATAATTGATTGCTTCTTTTATATAATAATCACTCATGCGTCCACTGGAGACTAGCTTAGTAGATTTGGCTGACTGCAGCAGATAGTCTATAAACAGATACAGATGACCAATGAGATGAAAAGAAGATTCATTAGGATGATTTACGATATAAAGCATTTCATCGGCAAGTTTTTCACGCAATTCTTTGGAGTGGGAATGATAAACAGGTGCATTCTTACACAAATCTGTGACACCTAAAGCCTCTTTTATGCGCAAGCCATCAAATTCAATCCACATATATTCCCACGGAAGCCGTTCATCCGCAATGTAGGTGTTAATCTGACCTGGAAAAATCATAAATCCCTGTCCGCTTTTTACGGAATAAGTCTGTGTTATGCCTTTTGCATCGTCTGCCATAAGTGTTCCGGTTCCGGAAAGAACGTAGTGGAACAGGTAGTGATTGCGTGTTGCAGGACCAAAAGAATGGCCAGGGTCACATTTTTCATATCCAAATTGATACATACACAAATCGATAAAGTTCTCATTTGGAAAAATATTAAATAATATATTGCTCATAAAATGCTCCTTATATACTTTATATACCTTTATATACCAAAATGCGATATCAACATCTATTATAACATAAAATATTGTATTTTGGTATAAAATATAAAAAATGCTGATATTTTAGGTCGCATAAAGGTATGTTATAATTGGGTTATCAATAGAAAGGCGGCTATCTTACAGAAAAGGAGAGAGGAATATGGCAAAAAGAAGTATTTTTCGTGGTTTTGCGGCTGTGTTTGCATTTGGCATGTGCATAACAGGATTTACCGGATGCAGTGGTAAAAAAAGCACAGACGGAAAAACCGAGATCGAAGTGGTTTCCTATAAGCCGGAAGCGGTTAAAGCATTTGAAAGAATTGCAGAGAGGTTTAATGAAGCGCATGATGACATTCATCTGACGATTTCATCGCCAAATGAAGCAATGACTATTTTAAAGACACGTTTTATCCGGGAGGATTATCCGGATATCATCGCAATCGGAGGAGATATCAACTATTCCAACTTTTTAGATGCAGACCTGTTTGAAGATATTTCTGATTTGGATGAGGTTCAGACGGTAAAGCAGGCATATCTGGATATGGACAAGGAACTGGAATTTGTTCCAAAGGATGGTACGTATGCACTTCCGTATGTGGCAAATGCGGCAGGAATTTTATATAACAAAGATATATTTGAGGAAAATGGCTGGAATGTTCCGACTACATGGCAGGAATTTACCACACTATGTGATGAAATAAAGCAAAGCGGAGTACTTCCATTGTATCTGGGCTTCAAAGATACATGGACATGTCTGGCTCCTTGGAATGCACTGGCGGTCGGACTTACTGATTCGGATACTTGCAACCAGGTAAATATGGGAAATACCACATTTGCTGATACGTATGGACCAGTAGCAGAAAAGATGCGGGCACTTTTGGATTATGCAGAAAAAAATCCGTATGCATACGGTTATAACGATGCATGCACAGCATTTGCCCGTGGGGAATCTGTCATGTTTCCCATTGGAAGTTATGCAATCCCACAGATTAAATCGGTCAATCCGGATATGAATATCGGTTCTTTTACATTTCCGGCAAATGATGTGGAATCAGACAATGTTTTAAATTCAGGAATTGATCTGCAGTTCTCTGTGATGAAAGCATGTAAAAATAAAGAAGCAGCATATGAAGTTTTAAAATATCTGTATGAAGATGAGACTATTCAGGTTTATCTGGATGATCAGGGTGGGATTGCCTGCAAAGAAGGAGATTTTGCAATTCCGGAAACCCTTGAGGATATGCGTCCTTATATTGAAGATAACCGCATGGCAGATTATCAGGATCATCATTATCCAAGTGAAATGAGCGTGGATGCCATGATACAGACATTCTTACTGGATGAAAGCGATAATGCACAGGAAAAGTTCCTGAAAAAATTTGATTCCGACTGGAAGCGCTACAACCGGGATTTGATTCGGAAAGTACAGGATTATCAGAAAGAACAGGAGGATGCACAATGAAAAAGAAAATGTCAAACAGGGATAAAACATTTTGGGCAGTTATTATACCAGTTCTGATCTTGTTTTTTACATTCAATACACTTCCAATGATCAAAGGCGTGATCTACAGCTTTACTAATTATAAAGGATATGGAACCTACGATTATGTTGGCATCCGGAACTATGCAGATCTCTTTACCGATATCCGTGTGGGCAAAAGCTATCTGTTTACATTTAAATATGCACTGGCAGGAACTGTATTGGTAAATGTACTAAGCCTGATCATGGCAGTGGGATTAAATGGTGCCATCCGTTTCAAAAGTGCATTGCGTGGGCTTTATTTTGTACCGAATATTTTAGGCGGACTTGTTATCGGTTATATTTTCAGTTTTATTTTTACTTATATTCTTCCAACTGTGGGAACGGTGTTTCATATTGGATTTTTACAGAATAGTATTCTTGCAAGTGAAAAACATGCATGGATCGGTGTACTGATCGTGGGTGTATGGCAGGCAGTTGCCATGAATACCATTATTTATATTTCTGGCCTGCAGACCGTTCCGGAGGAAGTTTACGAGGCAAGTATGCTTGATGGGGCAAGTAAATGGAAACAGTTCTGGAAAGTAACCTTTCCGCTGGTTATGCCTTTTGTAACGATTAATCTGGTATTGAGCACAAAGAATTTTCTCATGGTATTCGATCAGATCATGTCATTGACTAAGGGAGGCCCGGCACAAAGCACCGAATCCATCTCTTATCTGATTTATAAAAATGGTATGGATGGTGGACAGTTTGGATTCCAGAGTGCAAATGCAGTCATTTTCTTTATAGTGATCGTGGCGATTTCAATTTTCCAGATGACGATCATGAATAAGAAGGAGGAGCAGTTATGATAAAAGAAAAAAAGAAAACAAACTGGGTACTTACGATTGTTCTGATTTTGGGAACTGTTACAGTATTATTTCCGCTGTATATGGCAGTAATCATTGCATTTAAGAATCCCAGTGAAATGACCAATGATGTGGCAGGGGCACTATCCTTCCCGAAACAGTGGAGTTTTGATAATTTCCGCCAGGCAATGGAAGTAACTGATTTCTGGCACTCTCTTGGAAACAGTTTACTGATTACACTGGTAACGATTGTGCTGGCTATATTGATCCATTCAATTGCTGGCTTTGTGATTGGGCGCGGCATGGCAAGAAGAAAAAGCTTTCGTTTTATCTATTTGTATATTGTCAGTGGTATGTTTGTTCCTTTTTCTATTTTGATGATGCCGCTGGTAAAGCAGACGGCGCAAATGGGACTTGGAAACCGTGCTGGTGTTATCCTGTTGTATCTGGTATTTTATATGCCTATGAATGTCCTGCTTTACAGTGGATACTTAAAAAATATACCGATAGCACTTGAGGAGGCAGCAGATATTGACGGAGCCAGCACATGGATCACTTATTGGAAAGTTGTATTTCCAATGATGATGCCAATGCATGCAACAGTTGCAATCCTGACAGCTCTTGGAACCTGGAATGATGTTATGACACCGCTTGTGATCATGTCCGGAACCGGACAGAATACACTGCCGCTTGCACAGCTTAATTTCCAGACACAGTTTGGAACTAATTACAATCTGGCATTTGCTTCGTATATTCTGGCATTGATTCCAATTCTGATTTTTTATGTGATTTGTCAGAAACAGATTTTAAATGGCGTGGCAAATGGTGCAGTCAAAGGATAAAGAATAAAATGAGGTGATTTCTATGGCAATTATATACGATCCAAATAAAAAGATATTTACCCTGCATACGGCTCATACAACCTATCAGATGCAGGTTGATTCACTGGGATATCTGCTGCATCTATACTACGGAGATAAAACAAACGGTTTCATGGATTATCTTTTAACCTATGCAGACCACGGGTTTTCCGGAAATCCTTATGCAGCCGGCATGAATCGTACCTATTCGCTGGATGTGCTGCCACAGGAGTATCCTTCCCTTGGAACAGGGGATTACCGTAATATTGCTTTGAATGTAAAAAGCTGCAAAGGTGTTGAAAGTGCTGATTTGCTTTTCAAAAGCTATGAGATCCGAAATGGTAAATACCAGTTACAGGGACTTCCGGCTGTCTGGGCAGCCGAAAATGAAGCACAGACTCTGGAAATTGTTCTTGCAGATGAAAATGCAAAGGTTGAGGTGCATCTGCTGTATGGCGTGCTGGAAGAAAACGATGTTATTACCAGAAGTGTACAGATTAAAAACATAGGAACTGAGCAGATTACCATTGAAAAAGCAGCGGCAGCCTGCCTGGATTTTGTGCAGGGAGATTTTGACGTCCTGCGGTTTTATGGGAAGCATGCCATGGAGCGGAGTTTAGAGCGCACTCCACTGGGACATGGAACCACTTCTTTTGGCAGCCGCAGGGGAACATCCAGCCATCAGTATAATCCGGCAGTGATTCTGGCTGAAAAAGGGACAACGGAGGTGGCAGGCAGCTGCTATGGAATGTTGTTTGTATACAGTGGGAATTTCTTATGTGAAGCAGAAAAAGACCAGTTTAACCAGACACGCCTGCTTCTTGGATTAAATGATGAACTGTTTTCATATCCGCTTGCAGGTGGAGAAGTATTTACGGTACCGGAAGTTATTTTATCCTATTCAGCAAATGGACTGTCTGCATTGTCACAGCAATATCATAACTGCATCCGCAATCATGTATGCCGCAGCAAATATGTCCATGTGTCGCGGCCGGTTCTGATCAATAGCTGGGAGGCAGCATATTTCGATTTTACGGGGGATACGATCGTGGATCTTGCCAAAGAAGCTGCTTCCCTTGGCATTGATATGGTAGTGATGGATGATGGCTGGTTCGGGAAAAGAAATGATGACAATTCTTCCCTGGGTGACTGGCAGGTAAATGAAAAGAAGCTGCAGGGCAGCCTGGCAGATCTTATTAACCGGGTGCATGATCAGGGCGTGAAATTTGGGATCTGGATTGAGCCGGAGATGGTTAATGAAGACAGTGACCTTTACCGGACACATCCGGACTGGGCAATTCAGATTCCGGGGAAAAAGCCGGTGCGCTCCAGAAATCAGTTAGTGCTTGATTTTTCCAGAAAAGAAGTGAGAGATTGTATATTTGACCAGATTTGCAACGTGTTGGACCAGGGGAAAATTGATTATGTAAAATGGGATATGAACCGTAGCATGTCAGATGTATATGCCGGAAATCTTTCCTATGATTATGTAATTGGTATTTATGACTTTTTGGATCGTCTGTGCAGCCGGTATCCGGATCTTCTGCTGGAGGGATGCAGTGGTGGCGGTGGCAGATTTGATGCGGGAATGCTTTATTATTCCCCGCAAATCTGGTGCAGTGACAATACTGATGCAATCAATCGCACAAGAATCCAGTATGGAACTTCGTTTTTCTATCCGGTTTCTGCAATGGGAGCACATGTTTCAGCGGTGCCGAATCATCAGACCGGACGTGTGACAAGCTTCCATACCCGTGGAGTGACGGCAATGGCGGGAGCTTTCGGTTACGAATTGAACCCGGCACTATTATCTGATGAGGAAAAGCAGCAGATCAAAGAGCAGGTCCTTACTTACAAAAAGTATGAAATGCTTATTAACGAGGGGACTTACTGGCGGTTGTCCGATCCGTTTAAAGATGAGATTGCGGCATGGATGTGGGTATCAGAAGAACAGACTCATGCACTGGTAAGTGTGGTGCGTCTTATGGCAGAGGCAAATCAGGCAGCTGTTTATGTTCGCCTGCATGGATTAAAGCCGGATGCCGTTTATCTGGAAGAACAAAGCGGAAGACAGTATTTTGGTGCAGCACTTATGCATGCAGGAATTCCGCTTCCACCGTTTATCCGGGAATATGAGGCGTATCAGTTTTCTTTTACGGAGTTGAAAGAGACAGGAAATAAGAAATAATATGTGATTTTTGGTAATTGTGCATCTGACTCATTACTTAACGTGATGAGCCAGATGTGCATTTTTTTATATAATAAAAATTACTACGTAATGTTCCAATTACATAAAAAAGGAAAAACAGGCGAACTGATGTTTACTTAAGCTCATACATATTGTATAATCATCTCATGGAAAAAGATATATTGAATATAGAAAATACTTGGAGAGAATAAGTGTATGTTTAAAAAATTGGTATTGATGCAGGCAATCCTGCTTTTTTTTCAGATCCTGCTGTATTTCGGATGCGAGCTTTTTCAGAGGAGGATCCATGATGTAAAACGTCCAGTGGATGCGAAGATTCCTTTTCTTCCATGGACGGTATTGCCTTATTGCTTCTGGTTTCCGCTGATCGCTGTTTATCCGCTGGTGGTTTTCCAGACGGATCCTTATTCATATTGCAGTTACTTGATGACCATGGTGATAGAAATCGTGTTTAGTGTAGCATGTTATTTGATCTATCCCACTTCTTTTCAGAGACCGGTGCCGCCAGATGGCTTCTGGGGGGATTTTATGAAGCTTATTTATCATGGCAGCTACCGTGGACTGAACTGTGCACCAAGCTTGCATTGTTCCAGTTGTTTTCTGATTATCTGTACTTCTTTTATATGTGTGGGAATGAACCCGTGGATTCGTATAGTGACAGTTTCGATTGCTGTCATGATCGTATTGTCAACTCTTACAACCAAACAGCATACGTTAATCGATGTGCTGACGGCAGTTCCGCTTTTTTTGATCAGCAGGATCCTGGGAATTATGTTGGCAGACCAGTATTATGTACAGTTTCTTACATTTATTGGAAAATAAAACGTAATCGCACATCCCTCAATATTAGGATAATCATCTTATTCAGGCATTTGTATGATCGGCATTGGCCATATGGTAGATCTTTTCCATATCTTTCATATTCAGCTGCATGAACACCCCAATGGTACGTGTATCCTCAAAGCTGCAGCGGAAGGCAAGATCGTGGATCTGGCTGTCGGTTAGATCCAGTCCAAGCTGATGAAGGCTGGTAGGCATCTGGATGGAACGGAAGAAGTCCTCCATAGCCTGAATGCCCTGCAGGGCTGTTTTTTCAAAATCCAGCCCACAGGGAATGTGAAATATATTTGTGGCAAATTGGGCAAAGCGCTCCGGGTTTTCTTTGTATACGTATCTGGCCCAGCTTCCCCATAAAGCAGAAAGACCTGCACCATGGGTCACATCATATTGACCGCCCAGTTCATGTTCCAGCTGATGGCAGGCCCAGTCGCCGCCTCCTGTTCCACAGCCGGTAAGACCATTGTGAGACAGGGAACCGGCCCACATGATTTCTGCCCGCGCATTGTAATTCCCAGGTTCATTCATCAGGATCCGGGCATTATAGATAACTGTCTGCATAAGAGATTCGCTGATGCTGTCAGTTACTTCCATTGTTTCAAGATTTACGAAATATCGTTCCATAGTATGCATCAGAATATCTACACATCCGCTTTCAGTTTGATACTGAGGAAGTGTATAAGTAAGCCGCGGATTTAAAATGGCAAATTTAGGACGGCACAGATCGGTTTTTACGCATCCACGCTTTAACCAGCCATCTTCGTTGGTGATCACAGCGGAACTGCTCATCTCACTGCCTGAGGCTGCGATGGTAAGGATCACGCCAATAGGAAGGCAGTCTGTTGGAGTTTTTTTCTTCAGGAAAAAGTTCCACACATCGGTCCAGGGATTGGCAGCACCATAGCCAATGGCCTTGGAAGAGTCGATCACACTGCCACCGCCTGCTGCAAGGATAAAATCCACCTGTTCATCCCGGCACAGACGGATCCCTTCGTAGACCTTGGAAAGCCGGGGATTAGGTACCACACCTCCAAGAGTAACATAGGATACGCCTGCTGTGTCCAGACTGTCTGTAATCTCTTTTAAAAGGCCGGACTGGACTATGCTGCCACTTCCGTAATGAATCAGAACCTTTTTATAATTGCCTTGTTTTAAAAGATCCCCGATCTGGTAATGAGTATCTTTTCCAAATATGATACGGGTAGGAGTATAGTATTCAAAATTTCTCATAATAATCCTTTCGCATAATTAATAATCGATAGTTGTTATATTTGTTTCCACCTATGTGCAAGCACAGGTGGCTTTAGACCTTTTGACACTGTAATCATTACATTCTTATTAAATCAAAAAAATGATCATTAGTCAAAAAAAATTGCAAAATCTTCATAAGAGCTTCATAAGAAAAGAAATAAATTAAAAAGTTCTTGTGAGACGGACAAATGTCTTTTTGCTGTTGACATATACTATGAAACCATATATACTATAACTTGGTAACGCTTTAAAAGAAAAGAGAAAACTACCCTTATGTTATAGGAGGAGCAGGAATGTATTCATTTGAAGAAATCCAGAAAGTAGATCCTGAGATTGCAGGGCTGATCAAGTCAGAAGTTGAAAGACAGAACTCCCATATTGAGCTGATCGCATCCGAGAACTGGGTGAGTAAAGCAGTTATGGCAGCTATGGGAAGCCCTCTTACCAATAAATATGCAGAAGGATATCCTGGGAAAAGATTTTATGGTGGCTGTGTTTGCGTGGATGAAGTTGAGACTCTTGCTATTGAACGGGCAAAGAAGCTTTTTGGCTGTGAATATGTAAATGTTCAGCCGCATTCCGGTGCACAGGCCAATATGGCTGTATTTTTTGCAATGCTGAAGCCTGGAGACACAGTGCTTGGCATGAATCTGAACCATGGAGGGCATTTGACACATGGAAGTCCGGCAAATATGTCCGGAACTTATTTTAAAGCAGTTTCCTACGGTGTAAATGATGATGGTGTGATCGATTATGAAGAAGTTGCCCGTATTGCCAGAGAATGCAGACCTAAGCTGATCGTGGCAGGTGCAAGTGCTTATGCAAGGATCATTGATTTTAAGAAATTCCGTGAGATTGCAGATGAAGTAGGGGCATATCTGATGGTTGATATGGCACATATTGCAGGACTTGTGGCAGCAGGACAGCATCCAAGCCCCGTTCCTTATGCAGATGTGACTACCACCACCACTCACAAAACACTTCGTGGACCAAGAGGGGGTATGATCCTCAGTGATGCGGCCACTGCCAAGAAGTTTAATTTTAACAAAGCAGTATTTCCTGGGATCCAGGGCGGTCCGCTGATGCATGTGATCGCAGCGAAGGCTGTTTGTTTTAAGGAAGCACTGGAACCGGAATTTCAGGAATACGGAAGACTGGTAGTAGAAAATGCAAAGGCTTTATGTGCTGGTCTTATGAAGAGAGGTGTGGATATTGTTTCCGGAGGAACAGACAATCATCTGATGCTTGTAGATTTAAGAAATCTGGGAGTAACCGGAAAAGAGATGGAGAACCTTCTGGATGCAGTGAATATTACCTGCAACAAAAATGCCATCCCAAATGATCCTCAGTCTCCATTTGTAACAAGTGGTGTACGTCTTGGAACACCGGCTGTTACATCCAGGGGAATGAAGCCGGAGGATATGGATGTGATCGCAGAAGCCATAGCTTTAATGCTGAAAAGCAGGGATCATCAGGAAGAAGCAAAGGCACTGGTGAAAGGACTTACCGATAAGTACCCACTGGTTGGTTAATTTTTTACAATTGCAAAGAACATTACAAAGAACCTTTTGGATTAGACGGGAATGCTCTGATACAGAAGGTTCTTTTATGTGCAGGCCTGTCTTGATTTTAAAGGGCGTGAATGTTAAGATAAGGAGAGTTGACAGAGATTCAGGAGGAACTTGATTTATGAATAAAAGAAAATGGATATCTGTGATAGCTGCGTTCTGGAGTGCCGCTGCTATTGCCCTGTCAGGAGAGTTTGTAGAAGCCAATGGCCTTTTAAGGACACTGAATAGTGAATTAAATGGGATACGTTTGGACAAACTGATCGTATTGGCAGCGCTGGTTGCGTTTTATTATAAAGTGTGGGATAGGTTCGTGGAAGAGAGTAAGTGGATCACCCATCTTTTGGCTGCGTTCTTTTCGGTGTGCATGCTGATCGGTATCAGTTATTCCACGCAGGGAAGCTGGGTATTTTTTATGGGTAACCGTAAGCAGATGGTGATTGCTTTCCTTGCTTTTGCAGGGTATTTTATTCTGTTTGACGTGACTCTAAGCATATTTTATGGCTGGCTGTCCAGATTGAATCTGTATCAGATCAGGGCAAAGAAGCCGTTGCCTGCATTTGCTCAAAAGTACAGCCACTTGTGGGCGTTCCTTGTAATTTATCTGTGCTGGCTGCCGTGGATCATTGTATTTTTTCCAGGCTCTGTTCCTGCAGATGGATACAGACAGCTGGATATGTACTTTGGCGGTGAGAAGTTTACTACAAGGCATGCCTGGGTGCTGACTATGTTTGTAGGACTGCTTATGAGTATTGGCAGGCTGATCAATGATAATATGGGAGTTTTTCTGATCATACTGGTTACATCCCTTCTGGAGTGCTACTGCTATTCCGGTGTATGCAGCCGTCTGAAAAAATGGAAAGCACCAAAGCAGCTGTATGTAGGTTCTGTACTGTTTTTCGGTCTGATGCCTATGTTTGGTACTTATGCCCAGACTGTGATCAAGGATAGTATGTTTAGTGCAGTATTTGCCCTTTATATGGCATTGTATGCAGAATGCGCTATTCCTGCGCTTCAGAAAAGAAGCGGCAAAAGACTGTCATCACAGCTGATACAGCTTGCCATTGTGGGGATGCTTACCTGCTTCTGTAGGAATAACGGAATTTATATGGTCTTTGTTTCCATGGTTTTCCTGATCTTTTTTGTGGCAAAGAGACAGAGACTGGTGGTTCTGGCACTGGCGATTGCAGTGTTTGGATGTTATTCGGTTTCTGAGAAAGCAGTGGCACCTGCTCTTGGCATTTCTTCTATATCCAGCAGGGTTTATTTTTCCATTCCTTTCCAGCAGACTGCCAGATATGTGCGATCATATCCGGAGGACGTTACAGAAGAAGAGAAAGATGCCATTAACCAGATCCTGAATTATGATCAGCTGGCACAAAGATATAATCCGGAGTTGTCTGATCCGGTAAAGGCCACTTACCGCACCGGGAATATTACAAAAGAAAAGCTGATGAATTATTTCAAAGCCTGGTTTTCCATGTTTAAAAAGCATCCTGGGGTTTATATTGAAGCAACCCTTCATAATACTTACGGATATTTTTATCCATTTTACCATAATACGGCACAGGGACCTTACCGGTTATATAATAAAACCTTTACAGAGTATCAGTTTGAATATGACTATGTGTTCCCAAATGAGGCCAGGAGTGTGATGGCTCAATATGCATATTTGTGGAGAAATGTTCCCGGGTTTGCCCAGATTAGTAATTCCGGTGCATATACCTGGATGCTCCTGATCCTTGCAGGCTACCTGTTTTACAGGAAGCGTGGAAAGGGGATATTGGCTTTGGCAGCACCGGCTTTGAATGTAGCTATCTGTGTTGCTTCTCCGGTAAATGGAATGTTCCGCTATGTGCTGCCGCTTATTGCATGTATGCCGGTAGTTGTGTACTGGTGTATTGGATACGGAGAAAAGGAATTTACAGATAAATCAGAAGAAAGCAGGTGATTGCTTGGAAAAAATTGTGATCATAGGGGACGGACCGGCAGGGATTTCCGCTGCCTTATATGCAGCCAGAGGGAATATGGAACCATTGGTGATCAGTATGGGAAGCAGTGCCCTTGATAAAGCCGAACTGATCCAGAATTACTATGGCCTGTCAAAGTCCATGACAGGGAAAGAACTTCATGAAACCGGGATTTCTCAGGCCAGAGAGCTGGGAGTCCGTTTTATGGAGGCTCAGGTTCTGGGAGTCAGTGGATTTGATACCTTTGAAATTAAGACAACGGCAGGGGATCTGGAAGCAGAATGTGTGATCCTGGCAACTGGCAGCCAGCGCAAGACCCCAGGGATCCAGGGATTGAAGGAGCTGGAGGGCAGAGGTGTCAGCTATTGTGCAGTATGCGATGCTTTCTTCTATCGTGGAAAAGAGGTGGCAGTGCTGGGAAATGGAGAATTTGCTCTTCATGAAGCCGAAGAACTGGCACCCATGGCATCGAAGGTGACTATTTGCACCAATGGAAGTGCACCGGATTTTTCCGGAGAGGCAAAATTTCCTGTTAATACAGCAAAGATCCAAAAGATTCAGGGAGATGACCAGGTTACGGGAATTTGTTTTTCACCGGAGGTCAGTGCAATGGATACAGAATCTGCTCAGGCAAATATCCTTCCTGTGGCAGGCGTTTTTGTGGCTTCCGGAACTGCAGGCAGTGCATCCATTGCAAGGCAGATGGGGGCAGTCCTTACAGAAAAGGGCAATATACAGGTCAATGAAAATATGGAAAGTACCATTCCCGGACTTTTTGCGGCAGGAGATTGTACAGGCGGACTTCTTCAGGTGGCAAAGGCTGTTTATGAAGGCGCGAAGGCAGGACTTTCTGCGGTACAGTATGTGCGCACAAGAGCCAGGGATAAATAATAGAAGTACCAGTAAAGACCAAAAGTCTGCCGGATCATCTGAAAAGATAAGATTTACGGTATCACAAAAACAAACAATAAGGAGGAATGCTTTATGGTAAAGACAGTCACAGTACAGAATTTTGAAGAGGTAGTTCAGTCAGAGAAAACGGTTTTGCTTGATTTTTGGGCAACCTGGTGTGGTCCATGTATGCGTCAGGGGCCTATCGTGGAAGCACTGGGAGAAGAGGGCTTTGCAGTAGGCAAGGTAGATGTGGATGCACAGCCGGAACTGGCACAGAGATTCCGGATTATGAGTATTCCTACATTGATCGTTTTTAAAGACGGAAAAGAATACAAAAAAATGATCGGCCTTACATCTAAAGAAGAACTGAAGGCCCTTCTTCAGGAATAAAGGTCCAGACGGATATGAAGATCATTCTTGCTGCATGTAATGCAAAATACATCCATTCCAATTTGGCAGTATATGATCTGCAGGCTTATGCCAGGCAGTATCAGCAGCATATTCTTTTAAAAGAATATACCATCAATCAGCAGAAAGATGAGATCATGAAGGATTTATACGAGGAAAAGCCGGATGTGATCTGCTTTTCCTGCTATATCTGGAACATCTCGTTTGTAAAGGAACTGGCGGAAGACCTGAAAAAGGTGCTTCCGTCTGTACCTTTTTGGGCAGGCGGGCCAGAGGTATCCTTTGATGCAGAAGCCTTTCTTGCGGCCAATCCTGCATTTGACGGTGTGATGGTGGGCGAAGGAGAAGAAACCTTTCTGGAGCTTGCCAGATACTACGTGGATCATAGGAAAAGCCTGGAACAGATCCGGGGGATCGCATTTCGTAAAGAAAACCAGGTTCTCCATAATGGATGGAGAGAAATCATGGATCTTAGCAAGGTTCCTTTTCCATATAAGGATCTGCAGGATTTTGACCATAGGATCATTTATTATGAAAGCAGCAGGGGCTGTCCTTTTTCATGTAGCTACTGCCTGTCTTCTGTAGATAAAAAACTGCGATTCAGAAGCCTTGATCTGGTGCGGAAAGAACTGCAGTTTTTCCTGGATCATAAGGTGCCACAGGTAAAGTTTGTGGATCGTACCTTTAACTGTAAACATGATCATGCCATGGCAATCTGGAAATATATTGTTGAACATGATAATGGGGTCACTAATTTTCATTTTGAGATTGCAGCAGATCTTTTGCGGGAAGAAGAGCTGGAATTGATGGCCACCATGCGTCCGGGACTGATCCAGCTGGAAATCGGTGTACAGTCTACCAATCTGCAGACGCTTGAGGCTATTCACAGAAAAACAGATTTTTTAAGGATTTGCCAGATTGTGGAAAGAATCCACAGCTTTGGCAACATCCATCAACACCTGGATTTGATCGCAGGACTTCCATATGAGGATTATGACAGTTTTCATCATTCCTTTAATGATGTATATGCATTGCGTCCCCAGCAGTTTCAGCTGGGTTTCCTTAAGGTTCTGAAAGGGTCCCTGATGAAGCAAATGGAAAAAGAGTATGGCATTGTACATAAAGAAAAAGAACCCTATGAGGTGCTTTCCACTAACTGGATTACTTATGAAGATGTTTTAAATCTGAAAAAGGTGGAAAACATGGTGGAAGTGTACTATAATAGTGGACAGTTTGAAAATTCATTAAAATATGTGGAGACTTTGTTTCATGACAGCTTTACCATGTATGAAGCTTTAGGCAGGTTTTATGAGCAAAAGGGATATGACTGTATTTCCCATAACCGGCTGCGCAGATATGAGATCCTTCTTGAATTTATAGAAAGCCTGGAGCAGGGAGATGTACAAAAAGGTGCAGACGCACTTGTGCTGGATCTGTATCTTCGGGAAAAGCTGAAAAGCCGTCCTTCCTTTGCAAAAGACCAGAAAGCAGAGGAAAAAAAGATATGGGCATACCGAAAACAGGAAAATATTCCAAAGACAGCTCATATCCAGGTGTTTTGGGATGGAAGGGTTCTTTTGTTTGATTATGAGAAAAAGGATCCGCTTACAGGTAATGCATTGACAGAAGAAATCAGATTATAGGAGGTTCGATGTGATGGGGATGTTTGATCCGAAGAAAAGAAAAATGATCACTGCGGTGATCGCTATCATTCTTGTGCTGGCAATGGTGATTCCTACTGTGATCTCTCTCCTGCTGTAAACAGGATAGGGGAGGAAAGCAGATGAGACTTAAAAAGCAGGTCATGGAAGCACTGCAGCAGGAAATAACAGGGAGACTGCAGCCAAGGGATGAACTGGTGGTTATTGGTGCTGTGGCTTTGGAAGGCACAAGACTTTTGGCGAAAGATAAAAAGACAATGCTGGAGATGCGCTTTTCCCAAGGGTTTATCCAGGATATGTTATACGCCAGGGAGAGATACGGTGTCCAGGATTTAACAGAAAATGGCTTTGTGTGGAAAATGGCAGAGGCAGCAGGGGCAGATGTGATCTATCCTATGGGTGAAGGCGGATTTTTAAGCGGCCTCTGGAAAGTAGCAGAGGTATCTGGCACAGGACTTGTGGCAGATTTCAGGAAGGTTCCCGTCCGTCAGGAAACTGTGGAATTATGCGAGGTACTGGATCTGAATCTTTACAGGCTGCGCTCTGATGGCGCCTTTCTGGCAGGTATCCCATCAGGAGAGGGACTGGTGAGAAAATGTCAGGCGGCTGGACTTCCTGCTGCGGTGATCGGACAGGCAAATGCGGGAAATGACCGCCTGTTGTACAGCGGTGAGAATTTCCGTTATCTTGACCGTCCGGCAGAAGATGAACTATACCAGCTGGGAGTCAATCCCCCAGCTGATATAGCCTCCGGCAGGATTGCAGAGGTGCGCAGGAGAAGTATGTCATGCAATTGCATGACGCGCACCTCGCAGCAAGAATGCCGAGGCATTCTTGGATGATCCCCCGGCCAGCATTGTGAAATGCCAGGCTGGGGCTTTTTAAATAACAGGAGGATCCTATTATGGCTTTAAATATTGTATTACATGAGCCGGAAATACCGGCAAATACCGGAAATATCGGTCGTACCTGTGTGGCAACAGGTACCAGGTTGCATCTGATCGAGCCTCTTGGCTTTCATTTAAATGAAAAGGCTATTAAGCGTGCTGGGATGGATTACTGGAAAGATCTGGATGTGACCACTTATCTGAATTATGAAGACTTCCTGAAAAGAAATCCAGGAGCAAAGATTTATTATGCCACTACCAAGGCACCACAGACTTATACAGATGTGTCTTATGAAGAGGACTGTTATATTATGTTCGGAAAAGAAAGCGCAGGGATTCCGGAAGATATCCTGGTGGATCATCAGGACACCTGTGTAAGGATCCCGATGATAGGGGATATCCGTTCCCTGAACTTAAGCAATTCTGTGGCCATCGTGCTTTATGAGGCATTACGTCAGCATGATTTTTCCCATATGAATCTGCAGGGGCATCTAAGAAATTACGAATGGAAATAGGCCCTCAGGCCTTTTCCAGAGTAAAGATAAACTCTGTTCCAATGCCTTCTGTACTGACCACATCAATATTCTGGTCATGGGCATTGATGATTTCTTTTACAATGGAAAGACCAAGTCCGGTACCTTTCCTGTCTTTTCCACGGGAAACGTCTGTTTTGTAAAAACGATCCCAGATCCTGGAAAGACTATTCTTGGGGATTCCACAGCCATGGTCTTTTACGGAAATAAACACACGGTCATTCTTTTCTGTGGTTTCTACTTCAATGGAGGATTCATCATCACTGAATTTTACTGCATTGTCCAGAAGATTGTATAGTACCTGCTGAATCTGTTCCATATCTGCATTGACAAACAATTCTGTACCTGAAAGGATTAATTCCAATCGGATCCGGTGTTTGGTACATTCTCCCTCAAAAGCTTCCGCTGTTGTTTTGATGGTCTGATTAATATCGAATTTCTGTTTATGCATGATCCGCTTCTGCACGTCCAGATCATTCAGGGTAAGCAGGCTGCGTGTAAGCTTCTCCAGCCGATTAGCTTCAAAAGAAATGATATTTAAGTATTTGCCCTGCATTTCTACCGGGATGGTCCCATCCAGCATAGCTTCCACATAACCTTTGATAGATGTAAGAGGAGAGCGGAAATCGTGGGAGATGTTGGCAATAAAATGTCTCTGATATTCCCCATTCCGATTCAGCTTTTCTGCCATATAATTCAACATATTGGCAAGATAACCCATTTCGTCATCAGAGGTAACAGGGATTTTGTAAGATAGATTGCCTCCTGCAAATTCAGTAGTACCACGAATGATCTGGGATAAAGGCCTTTGCACATGCCAGTGGTAAAGCAGCAGTAAAAGCAAGGTGGTCAGGTAAATACACAGAAAAAGGATTTGCATGATCTTAAGGAGCCCGCTGCGGTTCTGATAAAGGAAACGCATCTGATAATGGATGGCCACATAGCCTTTTGTTGACATATCAGCTGTGATGGGGGCGATCACGCTCAGCCTTGGGGAAGAGAAAAAACCATAAAAATCCCCTATCTGATAATAGCTTCCGCCCCAGGCTGTAGGATCAAAGGATTTTACAGGGGCTGGGAAATTGGAGGCTGTTTTATCTGTGTTTACAATAATTTCATTCTGATTGTTCAGGATCCAGATTTCCGTATCCTGGGCTATGGCTATAGAGGTCAGGCTTTCCTGTATGGTATCCAGATTGTAACTGGAAATATTATGAGTCACTGTTTCATTGGAGGCAATGGAAACTGCCTCCTGGTAAAAGGACTCACTTAAGGAGTGTTCCAGATGCTTTTCAATGAGACGGGAACCGCCACCGGTTACCAGCAGAAAACCGGTAATGCCAATCAGGATGTAACAGAAGATAAATTTCCTGGACAGAGAAGCTTTCATTCGCTTTTTACCTCAAATTTGTATCCGATTCCCCACACAGTTGCTATGGACCAGCTGGGGTGATCTTTGATCTTTTCACGGAGACGCTTGATGTGAACATCTACGGTACGAGTATCACCAATATATTCATAGCCCCAGATATGGTCAAGAAGCTGTTCCCTGGTAAAAACCTGATTTGGGGAGGATGCCAGGAAGTAAAGCAGTTCCAGTTCCTTGGGGGGCATATCCACCTGCCGTCCCATATAGGTAACAGAATAATTGGTAAGGTTTACTGTAAGGTCAGGATAGCTTACACTTTTCTCGTTGGAAGGGACGGCAGGAGATTTTACATTAAATCTGCGGAGTACTGCCCGGATCCTGGCTACCAGCTCCTTGGAATCAAAGGGTTTGATCACATAATCATCTGCACCAAGCTCAAGGCCAAGGACCTTGTCAAAGGTTTCTCCTTTTGCAGACAGCATGATAATGGGAATATCAGATACATGACGGATCTCACGGCATACCTGATAGCCGTCAATCCCAGGCAGCATCAGATCCAGCAGGATCAGATTGGGGTGGAAAGCATGGAATTCCTTTAAAGCCTGCTCTCCGTCATTGACGATCTTTGTCTCGAAGCATTCTTTTGTAAGATACAGGGCTACCAGCTCTGCAATATTGTTGTCATCATCTACGATCAGGATTTTCTGTTTGGATGCCATTTCATTTCTCCTTTCACTTCTTGAATTCAACAATAGTCACACCTGCATCTCCCTCGCCAAATTCACCCAGGCGATAGGATGCAACCCGTTTATTACGTCTCAGGTAATCGTGTACTCCCTTACGCAGGGCTCCGGTACCTTTGCCATGGACAACTCGTACTTTGCTTAGGTGGGCAAGGTAAGCATCATCCAGATATTTATCCAGGATTGCAATGGCTTCATCAACAGTTTTGCCAAGCAGATTAATCTCTGTGGAAACACTGGAGGACTTAGACATGCGGATCTTTCCTGCACCGGTTTTCTGAAGTGCAGAAGAGGAGATCACAGGCTCGTCTACCAGTTCCAGATCTGAAATATGAACCTTGGAACGGATGATCCCGGTTTGTACGAAAAGAAAGCCTTTGGAATCCGGACGGCTGCTGATGGTACCGGTCAGGTTCATGCTCAGGATGCGAACCATATCTCCAAGGGAAAGATCTTTGGCAGAAAGCTTTTTCTTCGGTTCCTTCGGCGCAGCTTTGATGGAAAGGGCATTGTCCGCTTTATTCATTCTTGCCCGGATATTCTGGCGTTCTTTTTCGACTGCTGCAGTATCCACATGGTCTTTCTGAAATTTATGGAAAAGCTTCATGGTCTGGTCGGCATATTCCTTTGTTTCTGCCAGGATACGTTTGGCTTCCTCGTTGGCATTTTTCAGTATCTTGTCCCTGCGCTCATCCAGCCTTTCCTGTTTGGTTTCCAGTTGTTTTTTCAGTGCTTCGATCTGTTCTTTGTATGCCTCGATCTGTGCACGTTCGTTTTCAATAGTTACTCGGCTGTTTTCCAGGGAAGTAAGTACATCCTCAAAAGATTCATCCTGTTCGTTGATCTGCTGTTTTGCTTTTTCAATGATAAAATCAGGCAGCCCAAGCTTGGAAGATATGGCAAACGCATTACTTTTGCCGGGAACACCGATCAACAGCCGATAGGTAGGACGTAAGGTTTCTACATTAAATTCACAGCAGGCATTTTCTACACCAGGGGTACTTAAGGCATATACCTTCAGCTCGCTGTAATGGGTGGTAGCCATGGTACGAATCCCTTTCTCATGAAGATAAGAGAGAATGGAAATGGCAAGTGCAGCTCCCTCTGTAGGGTCTGTACCTGCTCCAAGCTCATCAAAAAGCACCAGGGAATCACTGTCTGCTTCCTTCAGGAAAGAGACTACATTGGTCATATGGGAAGAGAAGGTACTTAACGACTGTTCAATACTCTGTTCATCCCCAATATCTGCATACACCTGATGGAAAACGGAAAGCTGGGAGCGGTCCATGGCAGGGATATGAAGACCTGCCTGCCCCATCAGAGTAAGAAGTCCTGCAGTCTTCAAGGAAACAGTTTTGCCACCTGTATTAGGACCGGTCACTACCAGAAGATCAAAATCATCCCCAAGGCGCAGATCAATTGGAACTGCTTTTTTGCGGGGAATGAGAGGATGTCGGGCCTGCTTCAGCCGGATCTTATGCTCTGTATTGAAAATGGGTTCAGTTCCATTCATATCCATGGCAAGGGATGCTCTGGCAAAAATGAAATCCAGCTGTACCATGATCTCCAGGTCATCCCGGATCTGATCTGTATAGGCAGCAGTCTGGTTGCTTAACTCTGCAAGGACTGCTTCAATTTCTTTTTGCTCCTGAAGCTCCAGCTCCCGGATATCATTATTCAGCTTTACAATGGCCATAGGCTCAATAAAAAGGGTAGATCCTGTGGAGGACTGATCATGGATCATTCCAGGAACCTGTCCCTTATACTCTGCCTTTACAGGAATACAATATCTGCCATTACGCATGGTGATCACTGCATCCTGCAGATAGTTCCTTGCACCTCCATTGACCAGGGAAGTAAGCTGGGCGTGGATCCGGTCATTGGCGATCTTCATGCTGCGGCGTACCTTCAAAAGACCGGGACTGGCACTGTCGCTGATCTCGTCCTCGGACAGGATACAACGGCGGATCTCTGCAGAAAGAGGAGTAAGAGGGGAAAGCTGTTCAAACATTTCATCCAGTGAATCTGCCGGATGGTCACCTCGTTCATTCCGGGAGTAAGCTTTTACCCTGGATGTGTTCTCCAAAAGGCTGCAGATAGACAGAAGCTCAATGATCCCAAGTGTACTGCCGATCTCCAGGCGTTTCAGTGAACCACGCACATCTTTTACACTTCCAAAAGAGATGCTTCCTTTCTGGAAAAGACGGGACAGTGCATCCCGTGTCTGAGCCTGCATAAGCTGTATCTGTGCAAGATCTACGGAAGGGAGCAGATCCCTGCAAAGCTCTTTTCCAAGAGGGGAGGAAGCCTTCTCCGTAAGCAGCTGTATGATTTTATAATATTCAAGAGATTTTAATGCTTTTTCGTTCACGTAAATACATCCTTTTTTAAAATTATTATATTTGGAGATTTCATAACTGTGAGGGTAATGAATAGTTACGAAATTCTTTATGCAACTCTGACTTTATTTTACATGATTTTATATCGGATGAAAAGGAAAATGTGAAAAATTATTCATGAAAAGTTCACACTTTCCTGATAAAATACATAAGTCTAAGTTTTGTAATGCACAGGAGAACAGCACATTATGGGAAAGGACATGAACATAAAGCCAGAAAATGAAGACTATCAGTTTATGAGAGAAACCATTAAGAAAAGACCTGCTGACCGCAGGCGCTTGTTCAGAAAGGGCCTGATGCTGTTTATTGGCGGAGTCTTTTTCGGATTGTGTGCGGCAGGTGCTTTTGCCTGGGCATTGCCTGAGTTTGCAGAGCGTTTTGCAGAAGAGAAGGGACTTGTTTCTGCTGTGAAGCTGACCACCACTGCATCTTCAGATGGGCAGGCTGAGACAGAGGAAAAAGAGAATACAGTATCAAATACAGATTTAAATACAGATTCATATACAGATTCATATACAGATATACAGGGTGGAATCGGTCTTACACAGGATTCCAGCAGTCTTGAGAAAGCTACAGATCCGCTGATCAAATATCAGCAGATTTACCGAAGAGTTCTGGATGTGGCCAAGAAGCCCAGAAAGGCATTGGTGAGAGTGACAGGCATATCCGGACACTCTGATCTTCTGGATGCTTCCATTCTTCGCTATGAAGAGGGGGAGGGGATCATTTTTCTGGAAAGCAGTTCCTGTATTTATATATTGACGAACTGGGAGCCATCTGAGAAGACCAGCAGCCTGCAGGTTACATTTGCAGATTCCAGCACTGCCAGGGCTCATTTATGTCAGACAGATGATGCAACCGGTCTGTCTGTTATGTGGGTTCGCACATCTGAGCTTTCAGACAGTACCAAGAAGGCAATTTCAGTGGTTTCCCTTGCACAGTCTTTTGCACCGGAGCAGGCAGAACCTGTGATCGCTATTGGCAGTCCTTCTGGGGAGTTTGATGGAGTGCTTTATGGCATAGTTACTTCAACATCAGGAAGGTTTTCAGCGGCAGATACAGAGTACCAGCTGATGATTACCGATATCCAGGGATGTATAAGCAGCAAGGGTGTACTGATAAATACAAAGGGTGAGATCGTAGGTGTGATCAAAAAGAATATCAGGGAGGATGTGAATGTGATCCAGGCATTTTCCATTGCACAGCTTCGGCCCCGTATTGAGCAGATGATCAATAAGCAGGCACCCCGTTATCTTGGCATATATGGTGTCAGCATTCCAGCGGCAAAGGCAGCCAGCCTTGGTATTTCAAAGGGCATATACATAGAGAAAGTTGACAAGGATTCACCGGCTATGGCGGCTGGTATCCAGCGAGGTGATATTATTACTGCACTGGACGGCAGTCCGGTAAGTGATATGCAGGAATATAGTACATATCTTCAGAGCTGCGAAAACGGTTTGGAGATCAGTATGCAGATCTCCAGGTACAGCGGGGACGGAGAACTGGGGAAAGTAGAACTTACCGTTAAGGTAAATGAAAAATAGGCAGGATCAATAGAGGCCTGGATCAGAAAGAGGCAGAACATGCGTTATATTAATGAGTTACACGAAGGCGACAGGGTAAATGGAATATATCTTTGCAAACAGAAACAGTCTGCAATGACTAAGAATGGAAAACCATACGAGAACCTGATACTGCAGGATAAAACAGGTGTGATCGATGGAAAGATCTGGGATCCCAATTCCAACGGGATCGATGATTTTGACGGACTGGATTACATTGAGATCATCGGAGACGTGACCAGCTTTGCAGGAGCCATGCAGCTGAATATCAAGCGGGTACGCAGGGCGTTCTCTGAGGAATACGATCCGGCTGATTATCTTCCGGTAAGTGAGAACAGCACAGATGACATGTATCATCAGCTGATATCTATGATTGACAGTGTGAAGAATACATATCTGTCTGCACTTCTTCATAAGCTGTTTGTGGAGGACAAAGATTTCTTAAAGTCTTTTGAGGAGCATTCCGCTGCCAAGACAGTTCATCATGGCTTTATTGGCGGTTTGATGGAGCATACATTAAGCGTGACCAGGCTTTGTGATTATATGGCAGGTGCATATCCGGTGATAAAGAGAGATCTTCTGATTACGGCTGCCCTGCTTCATGATGTAGGCAAGACCAGGGAACTTTCTTCCTTTCCATTGAATGATTATACGGATGAGGGTCAGCTTTTGGGGCATATTGTGATTGGTGCGCAGATGATCCATGATCTTGCAAAGGAGATCCCAGGATTTCCGGTTGATCTGGAGAACCAGCTGGTCCACTGTATTCTGGCTCATCATGGAGAACTGGAATACGGCTCTCCCAAGAAGCCGGCGCTTGTGGAGGCAGTTGCACTGAATCTTGCTGATAATACAGATGCAAGGATGGAAACTCTGACAGAGGTATTTGCTGCAGACAAAGGAAAGAAAGAATGGCTAGGCTTTAACAGGATTTTTGATTCCAATTTAAGAAGAACAGGAGACATGTGATTCATATGGAATATCGCAAGAATGATCTGGTAACATTGAAGATTGAGGATTGCGGCGTGGACGGTGAAGGCATCGGGAAAGCAGATGGCTTCACCGTTTTTGTAAAGGATGCTGTGATCGGGGATACAGTAAAGGCAAAGATTATCAAAGCTAAGAAGAATTATGGCTATGGAAGGCTGATGGAGATCATCAAGCCTTCTTTATTCAGAACAGAGCCAGAATGTGCATTCGCCAGACAGTGCGGAGGCTGTCAGCTGCAGACCCTTACTTATGAGAAGCAGCTTGAATTTAAAGAAAAAAAGGTTAGAGGTCACCTGGAACGGATCGGAGGTTTTACCCAGATTCCCATGGAGCCTGTCATAGGGGCAGAGCATCCTTTCCATTACAGGAACAAGGCACAGTTTCCTGTGGGGATGAATAAAGAAGGTAGGATCATTACCGGTTTTTATGCAGGCAGGACCCATACCATTATTGAGAACAGAGACTGTGCCCTTGGAGTAAAGGAAAACAAGCAGGTGCTGGATTTAGTGATCGATCATATGGAAAAATACGGGATCCAGCCTTATGATGAGGTGACAGGCAAAGGTCTTGTCCGTCATATCCTGATCCGTTATGGATTTTTTACAGGACAGATCATGGTATGTGTGATCGTTAATGGGGACAGGCTGCCAAAGGCAGAGATCTTATCCGGGCAGCTTCAGCAGATCCCGGGAATGACCAGTATTTCCATCAATATCAATAAAAAACGTAATAATGTGATCCTTGGGGACAGGCTGGAAGTTTTGTGGGGCAAGCCATATATTGTGGATAATATTGGAGATATTTCTTATCAGATCTCCCCATTATCCTTTTTTCAGGTAAATCCCTATCAGACAGGGAAGCTGTATGCAAAAGCACTGGAATATGCACAGCTTAAAGGAGAAGAGAATGTGTGGGATCTGTACTGCGGTACAGGAACCATTTCTCTTTTCCTTGCCCAGAAAGCCAGATTTGTTCGTGGGGTGGAGATCATACCGGCTGCCATTGACAATGCCAGGGAGAATGCAAAGCTGAACCATATGGAGAATCTGGAGTTTTTTGTTGGAAAGGCAGAAGAGGTACTTCCAAGGGAATATGAAAAGAATGGCACATATGCAGATGTGATCGTGGTGGATCCGCCGAGAAAGGGATGTGACGCCCACCTTCTTGATACGATCCTGAAGATGAATCCCAGCCGTGTGGTATATGTAAGCTGCGACAGTGCAACCCTTGCCCGTGATCTTCGGTATCTGTGTGACGGCGGATACAAACTGGAGAAGGTCTGCCCTGTGGATATGTTCCCAAATACCGTGTCGATAGAAACTGTATGCTGCCTGAGCAGGTAAAAGCAGAACTTGCAAAAATTCATATTTTCCATATTTCCGTTTCTTTTTGTCCATTTTAATTATGAAAAAATCAGGATATACTTACCTTACTTGATAATCATTTATGAAAAAAGGAGGATAACAAGTATGAGGAAAAACGCAAAAAGACTGGCAGCGTTGGCTATGAGCGGAGTGATGACTCTGTCTGTAGCACCGGTAGCTGTACATGCAGATGATAAGGTAGAACTTACCGGTATGGTACAGCAGTCCAGATGGTATTCCGGATTACAGAACATGGTGCAGAAGCTGGAGGAAGACGAGAATATCTCTATTGATTTTGAGGTCGTTCCGGATGATCAGTATGATAACCTGATGAAAATGAGATTAAATTCTCATGAGGCTCCGGATCTGATCGCATATCAGTTTGCTGATCTGTATGCTGCTGTAGACCCGGAAGAATTCTTTGTTCCGTTAGATGACCAAGCATGGATGTCAAAAGTAAAAGCTCCGGAAATTACAGAATACAACGGAAAGCATTACGGATATTGCTTCGAGGCATCCAATGGTTTCCAGGGACTGATCTACAATAAAGATGTTTTTGAAGCAAATGGAATCACAGAGCTTCCAAAAACCTTAGATGAGTTTTATGCTATCTGTGATAAATTAAAAGATGCTGGAGTTGTTCCTATTGCTATGCCGTCTGACACTTGGGTACCGCAGATCTGGATGACCTCTGGTATGTCACGTGCATTAGGAAGTGAGGAAGCTTGTGAGGATTTTGCAAATAAGATCTTGACAAATCAGGCTAAATTCAATGATTATCCGGAAATGGCTGCTGTAATCGATGAATATCTGGATTTATTCAAAAAAGGATATGTAAATGATGATTATATGACAGTAAGCTATGATGAGATCCTTGGACGTCTGGCAAGTGGCGAGATCGCAATGATCTATGGCGCAACAGAAATCCTGACTTCCATCGAAGAGTCTTATCCGGATGCTAATCTGACTATTTTCAATCCGCCTGTAGGCTATGATGACAAAGATGTGCTGGCATATCTTCCTACAGCTATGGGATTAGCTGTAAATAAAGATACAGAAAATCTGGATGCCATCAAGAAAGTGTTTGATCTTTGGAGCACACCGGAATATGGAAATCTGTATTTCCAGTCTCGCCCAGGATTCCCGAATATTGAAGGCATTGATGGAAATGAAAGCGCAATGAATCCGGATATCCCGAAAATCTACAATGAGTATATGGAAGATGGCAGAGTCGTTGCACAGATGAATCAGTATATTGATACACTTCAGCCACTGTTTGGAAATACTATTTGGGTTTACTATCTTGAGGCACCATCCAAAGGAGATATGGATGGAAAAGCAATTCTGGATCGTTTCCAGGAGGACGTGGATAAATTTATGACCGAAAAAGGAGCAGAAGGCTGGAACTAATACATCCTCTGCAGTTTGATTAATAAGATTAATCCAAAAGAGGACTGGAGCAAAGAGCTTTAGTCCTCTTTCCATTAAGGAGATATAATATGACCAAAAAAAAGAAATCAATTTATCCTTTGTGGGTGATTCTTCCGGCGATTGTGGTATACACCATTTTTTCCGTTGTTCCCATTGTGATCAGCCTGGTATGCTCTTTCACAGATTGGAATATGGGACGGTTATACACCCCGGTTTTCAGAGGCCTGGCCAATTATGTGGAGCTTTTAAAGGATCCTGTTTTTCTCAGGTCAATTGGCAATACATTTCTGTTTGCCCTGGCAACCACTGTACTGAAAACAGTGGTAGGATTTTTGCTTGCACTTGCAATGGTAAAAAAGATACCCGGAAGAGGGCTGATGCGAACCATTTATTATGCACCATGTGTTATCAGTATTACAGTGGTGGGAGTATTATTTAAAGCCATTTTAGCAAATAAAGGTTTATTAAATAATGTTCTTCAAATGATCGGATGTAGCGGACTTGCCCATGATTGGCTTGGAAGCTATGGCACTGCTATGGGCAGCGTGATTATGGTAGAAACATGGATGTGGGCAGGATTCAATATGTTTATTTTTATTTCCGGCTTACAGGCGATTCCGCAGGATTATTATGAAAGTGCTACCTTAGATGGCGCTACCGGTTTTGAAAAATTAAAAAATATCACACTTCCTTTGATTGTTCCATCAATGACTGTTGTAGTGACACTAAGCGTTGCCGGTGGTCTGAAAGTGTTTGATATTATTTATGTAATTACAAATGGAGGGCCGGGATTTGATACACAGGTTCTGGCAACCTATACCTACCAGTCATTCAGCCTTGGATTCCTTGGAGAATCAGCAGCTGGAAGTGTTATTCTGGCTGTCATTGTTGTGATCATATCGTTTACTATGAATCACTATCTAACGAAACGTGAGGTGGAAATGTGAAGAAAATACATGCAGAAAAATATATCCTCTTTCTATTTATGGTCGCACTGGCATTGGTGTACATAGTACCATTTCTGATGATGGGATTGGGGTCATTTAAAAATCAGGCAGAAGCTGCAAAATTTGATCTTTCCTTGCCAACACAGTGGATTTTTTCCAACTATACCCATGTGCTGGAATCCGGCAAAATCATACCTGGATATGTAAACAGTCTGATCGTTACTGTTCCAGTAACACTGATTTCCGTTTTTCTGGGAGCGATATCCGGTATTGTCATTTCCAGACGCAATGACAAATTATCTCATGGGATTTATTATTATTTCATCTTTGGTCTTACATTAACTCTGCAAACTGCATCCATCTTCTTTTTGTTGCAGGCTTTGCATATATATGGTACATTTTTATCAGTGATCTGTATTTTTATTTCGCTGAGAATTCCTTTTACGGTTATGACTTTTTGCAGCTTCGTAAAAGGAGTGCCAAGGGAAATTGATGAAGCTGCGATTATGGACGGCTGCAATTTCTGGCAGATGACTCTTAAGGTCTTAATGCCAATATTGAAACCTATCATGATAACCAATGTTGTAATTACGGCTATTGATGTATGGAACAATTTTATGATTCCTCTGTTTTATTTAGGCTCTGCTAAAAAAGCAACGGTTTCCATGGCAATTTACAGCTTCTTCGGACGGTACAACAGGGACTGGCAATTTGTTTTTGCAGCATTGATGCTGGTTGTATTGCCAATGTTAATACTTTTTATAATTCTTCAGAAACATATTATCGCTGGTATGACAGCCGGCGCAGTGAAAGGGTAAAGGGAAAATAAATGGCTACAAATTATATGATCATCGGATATGGATGGAGAGCTGACTTCTACTACAGAATCGCCAGACTTCTGCCAGAACAGTTTTCTATTTGCGCAGGTGTATTACGTACAGAAGCCCGTGCAAAAGAGGTTGCTCTTAAAGAAGGGATTTTTGCTACTGCAGATTTGGATCAGGCACTGGAACGCAAGCCGGATTTTGCTGTACTCTGTGTTCCAAGGGATTTTGCCAAGGATTACCTGGTAAAATTAATGGAAAAAGGAATTCCGGTACTTTGCGAAACACCTCCGGGAAAGAATGTGGAAGAATTAAAAGAATTATGGGAAATGTCCCAAAAATACAATGGTCGTGTACAGGTTGTTGAACAGTACTTCCTGCAGCCTTATTATGCAGGTATACTGAATATTATAAAGCAAGGCTATCTGGGATCTGTATCCAGTATTATGCTGTCTGCACTTCATGGCTATCATGCTGTTAGTGTTTTCCGGAAAGTTCTTGGACTTGAATACGAAAATTGCACGATCCAGGGCAAAAAATTCTGGTCAGAAGTTACCGCTACAAATGGCAGAAATGGTTTTGATGAAAGCGGAACTGTGATCAAGGAGGATAGAGACTGGGCATTTATGCAGTTTGATAACGGCAAAACAGCCTTTATGGACTTTGAAGGTGAACAATATTTCTCACAGATCCGTACAAGACGCTGGAATATCCGCGGCGTGCGTGGCGAGATCAATGACAATACGGTAAGATTCTTAAATGCTTCCAATCAGCCGGTGGAACAGCCTATGCAGAGAATCGATGTGGGAATTAATAATAACAGTGAATGGTCCCATAAGGGAATCATGTTCCTGGATAAGCAGGTTTATCAAAATCCTTATTATCCGGCAAGAATGAATGATGATGAAATTGCAGTAGCTTCCTGCCTTTCCCATATGAAGACTTACGTGGAAAGCGGAACAGAGTTTTACTCACTGCGTGAAGCACTTCAGGATACTTATTTATCCTTTATGCTGGAACAGGCAATTGAAACCGGAGAAACGGTCAAAACCGAAACACAGTCCTGGAGTATTTAGAAAATAGTAAAAGAGGTGATTGCTTGAGAAAATATCAGTTTCAGAAAAAAATACTGTTACGTAGTATTTTTATGATGCTTGGAGTATTTATTATCGTAACTGTTGTATTTGCCGGCTACTTTATAAAGACTCGTACAACTGAGTTTGAAGAACAGGTAGATAAACAGCTTCAGGGAATCACCTCTCAAATAGATAATACATTGCAGCTTGCCGATGATATTGCCCTGCAGATTGCTGCAAACTATCAGATCATTGATGTTTTTAATCAAATAAAGGGATATCATGGTGATAAGAATTATTTTGTGGAAAATACGGATGTTGATTATGCTGTAAAGCAGCATCTGATCTCCTACATGTTAAAACAAAATGTGCTGAAACGGATCAGTTTATTTGATGCAAATCAGGATTTTATCTATGTGGGAAGAGCTGTAGATTATGGATACTTAAAAAAGAATTGTCCAAATTCAGAGCATTTTACAGACACATTTACTTATTATTCAGAACAAGATGGAAAAGGAAGCCTGTTTCGGGTCGATTCTGCAGATCCGTATATGATGGATTCATCATCAACAATTTCCGCTCTGCGGGAAATCAAGAATTATCAGTTGGTACCTTCAGAATGTTTGGGTTACGTACAAGTCCAGATCCAGCTGAACAGTTTTAAACGAATGTGTAAGCTCCTTGGAAAAGACACGGAATGCTATATCTTAGATCAGAAAAATGACCATATTTTGTATTCTTATCAAGGCGGGAAGACAGCATCTGAAGTAAAAAAGCTTTTAAATCAAACGGATGATCTTGCAAAAGGGGAAATGTACTGCAGACTTTGGGAATCTGAACGATATGGAATCAAAATCCTCCTTGCATCTAAAAACATAGGCTTGATCCACAGCATGATCTCCACACTTGCGTGGGGATTTATTTTACTGTTTTTTCTGATCTTCATCATGATTTCAGGACAGAAACTGGTGATCAGACGAACAACAAAACCGATTGTTCAAATGTGTGACATGCTGACAGGGCTAAAGGTTGATAAAAATTTACAGAACATTCCTCTGGTAAGTGGTGATGAAACCGATGAACTAAGGCAATTGAATTATGCATTTGATAAACTGGTAATCAATTTAAAAAAGTCTATGGAAAAAGAGATGATCAGCAGAGTCAATGAAATACAGAGCCAAATGTATGCATTACAGACGCAAATGAATCCTCACTTTATCCACAATATCTTAACAGTTATTTCTGCAATGTCCGGTACCTCTGAATGTGAAAAAATACCGGAAGTCTGTGAAAAACTTTCAAGTATGATCCGATATATTGTAAGCAGTTCCGAGGAAAATGTGAATTTAAACAATGAAGTTCTGCATGCAGAGAATTATCTTGAATTAATGAAAATACGTTACGAAGACAAATTCCAGTATTCTATGTCCTATGTAGGGGAAATACAAAATTGCCATTTACCCAGATTTATTATTCAGCCTCTTCTTGAAAACTGTTTTGCACATGGCTTTCATAATAAAGAATTTCCATGGAAAATCGATATTCAGATTTATTGTTCTGAAGAGTTCTGGGAAGTACAGATCCGGGATAATGGATGTGGTATGGAGCAGGAAGAACTGGAAAAAATAAAGCAGGAATTGCAGGAAATGCGTAATCGCGATTTGAAATCGCTTATGAAGGAAATGAAGATTGGCGGTCTGTCTATAAAAAATGTTTATATGCGATTATTTCTGGCTTATGGGAAGCATATGATTTTTGACATAAGTAATAGAGCTGAGGGGATGTGTATCACAGTTGGAGGAAATTATGAAGATACGAGTACTGGTAGTGGAAGATGAGCCTCCCATTCAGAGGAGCATATGTCAGAAAATAGAGGAAAGCAATGAAAATTTCAAAGTGATAGCAGCCATAGACAATGGGAAGGATGCAATACAATACCTGATAGAGCATCCGGTTGATGTTATGTTTGTGGATATGAACCTGCCTATTGTAAGTGGAAAGGAGATTCTGAAATTTTGCTACAGTGAAAAGCTTCCGGTACTGCCTGTGGTTTTAAGCGGATACACAGATTTTGAATACGTAAAATGTGCAGTAGCCAACCATGCGGTTGATTATTTGCTGAAGCCTTTAAACAGTCAGGAACTGACTATCCTATTACAAAAAATAGAGGCAAGAATCCGGAAACAGCAGCAGGAAGAAAAGGTTCAAAATCTGACAGATGCGGTAAAAGGGCTCCACACATTGCAAACAAAAGAAACCCGTCCGGAAATGGATCCTTCATATAGTATGCTTCTGGTAACTCTTGGTGCATGTCCGTATGAAAATGAAAGAAATTATAGGGAGCTTTTTGAAAAGTTAGATCTGGGAGGGAATTTCTCGCAAATTGTTCCTAAGGAGAATTTCTGGCTGGTGAATGGCAAAAATATTAACGAAAAAATTATTTTTGTACGCAGAGATCGTGTCCCGGATATCAATCATTTAAATCAATTTGTCAGAAGTCTGAAGTTTCCCGGCCTTACCATTACGGTTGTATTTTACAAAGAAGCTGTAAAAATGACAGATATTTTTGCTACATATCATTTGCTGCAGAAATATGCACGTGAACATATGATATTTTTGAAAAATTCTGTTTTGATCTACAGTCCGGAAGGTTTCAAACCGGATTTTACAGGTCTAAGGGAAAAAATTGACAGCCTGATACTTCAATGCAATAATATGAGTATCAATAATATAACAGGATCTTTTGCAGACCTACTTCATTTGTTTACTGTGCGGCCGGTTACGCAAAAAGAAGCTGTACGAAATATTAAATATTTTGTATCAGAATTATATAAAGTACACCAGGGTCACAGAGGCTTTTTTGAAGTAGAGGAAGACATACAATTTATTTTGGAAAATTATTATACAGAAGAAGAATTACTTAAAGAATTTGATTTCCTGTTAAAAGACATTTTCGGAATTGAGGTATATGATTCCAGAGATAAAAAGCTTATTGCAGTAAAGATGAAAAACTATCTGGATGAAAAATTCAGAACCAATGTTACGAATCAATTGCTGGCAGCCAGTTTTGGATTTGTACCGTCCTATTTGGTCAGCATTTTTAAAGCTTGTTATGGACTGACACCTATGGATTACCTGGTAACGAAGAGAATCGATGAGGCAAAAATTCTTCTGGCAGATGGCTCATTAAAGATCAAAGATATTGCAAGCGGCGTGGGATATGAAGATTCTCTTTATTTTTCAAAAGTGTTTAAGAAATTTACCGGGGTTAGTCCAAAAGAATATGTAAAGTCGAACAAATAAGGCAATCGGGATTTGCTGCAGACGCATGCTGCGAGGAATTTTTGGAAATGAGTGTGAGAATCTATGGCGAAAAAGAAGATATATGCAGTGCGAAAGGGGAAAACAACCGGGATATTTTATTCCTGGGATGAATGCAGTGCTTCTGTAAATGGATATCCTGGCGCTGAATATAAAAGCTTTACCACAAAAGAAGAGGCAAATTCCTATCTGGGGAACTCTTTTGCTGTACAGATCGAAGAAGAAAAAAAAGATCAAAAGAATACAGCTCTCGACGGTACAGAATCCACATTAACAGCATACGTAGATGGAAGCTTTGATCCGTCTATTGGCAAGTATGCCTTTGGGTGTATCCTGCTGACTCCGGAGGGGGAAATTATCCGGGAATCAGGTAATGGCCAGGATCCGGAATCCCTGGCAATCCGCAATGTGGCAGGAGAAATGCTGGGAGCCATGTATGCAGTTCAGTGGGCAATCAACCATGGTTATCCGTCACTTACCATATATTATGATTATGAAGGAATCGCAAAATGGGCACAGGGAGACTGGAAAGCAAAAAATAAACGTACACAGCAGTATGCTGAGTTTATGAATGGAAAAAGATCTTATATTCAGCTTAGCTTTCAGAAGGTAAAGGCACACTCTGGCGATCATTATAATGAAGAAGTGGACAAGCTGGCGAAATCAGCACTTGTAAACGGGAATGGGATTCCCAGGATCAGCCGTACTTAGTAGCTGGAACGTTTTTTGGTAATTATTATCGATTGAAAATGTATTGCAAAATGCGGTACACCGTGGTACATTAAAATAAATGGGAGGTGTATTATGGCAGCAAAAACCGCAAATGTTACAGCACGTATTCAACCGAATATAAAAGAACAGGCAGAAGCGATATTGGAAAGGCTGGGTATTCCGGTATCTGTATTTATTGATATGACATACAGGCAGGTCATTATGAGGGACGGAGTACCTTTTTCACTTGATATTCCAGATAAGCTTATTACAAGAGATACGTTAACAAAGGTAGAATTTGATACGATGATGCAGGATGGTCTGGCACAGGCAAAATGTGATGATTCTGTTTCCATTGATGAGGCTTTCAATCAGTTGAAAACGGAGATTTAATGTATGGGCAATGAATATGAAGTGAAAGTGACCAGACAGGCATTAGAGCAGATGATGGCAATTGCACATTATATTTCATTTGACCTTATGGCTCCGGAAGCTGCTGATAATTTATTGGATGATTTAAAAGCGTCAATACTGAAGCTGTCTGTTTTACCAAAGAAACATCCACTGATAGAAGAAGAACCATGGAGAAGCGAAGGAGTACGCAAGACTGTTGTGAAGAATTTTCTGGTGTATTACTGGGTAGATGATGAACATAAAAAAGTTCAGGTAACAGCAGTGATTTACAAAAAAGAGATCAGATCAAACAACTGAAAAATATTGATATGTAGTAACTGAAAAAGCTTTTTTAAATCGCAAATGGGCATTGGAGAGCCGGTAAAGGCCCACTCTGGGGATTGCTATAATGAAGAAGTGGATAAACTGGCGAAGTCAGCGCGTATAAAAGGAAATGGAATCCCCAGAATCAGCCGTACATAGTAGCTAGATTGTTTTTTATAAAAATCAATCAATCCATCCGCGTTTCATTTTGCCAAGTTCCTTGGAAATGGTGTTACGGTCAAGAGTCAGATAATCTGCAAGCTGCTGTCTATCAAAAGGGATTTGGAAGGTGGAACTTCCGGCTTTTAGAGAAACATCGGACAGATAGGTAAGCAGTCTTTCAAGGATGGTTTGGAGTGTGGTACAGAAGATCCGCCTGGTTCCTGTAAAAGCACCTTATTTTGACGGGGCGACCTGCTGAACACAGCAGGTTGTACTACTTATGCATATGGGGATTTTCATCAGGATTATACGAAAGGAAAAGTTACCATTGTAAGATGCCCAAAGCTGGATCTGGTGGACTACAGTGTAAAGCTGACAGAGATTCTGAAAGAAAACAATATAAAAAGTATTACACTTCTCCGTATGGAGTTTCCATGCTGCGGAGGTCTGGAACGGACAGCAGCAACTGAATTAAAGAACAGTGGGAAAACAGATATCCCCTTCCAGATTGAAATCATTACCATTGATGGAAAATTGAAGTCATGTTAAGCTTAAGAGGGCGAGTCTATCGTAATGCCTGCCAAACATTCTCATGCAGTGTCTGGACAGGAGCAGTTTAAAATGCTTCTGGTAGTAATCTTCTAAAAATATTAGGGGCAGTAAAAGATAAGTGGATATTTATAATAAAGTAGCCTGCAGAATTCGGGAATAAGATTCTGCAGGCTTTTTTCTAATTCTTATTATCAATGATTGCTTGTATGGATTTCCTGTGCTGTTGCTTGCAGGTATCTGCCTTCCGTACAATAGTGCCTGCAAATAAGGTGTCTATAATGGCAAACTCTGCAGTACGTCTGGCAATCTCGTCATGACCAGCAGTAAAATCTGTGGTGGCAGTGAAAATCTTAAAGTCTGCATATTTCTCCAGTGTACTGTTGGGAGAATGCATGATAGCCAGCGTATTTGCATTGTTTTCCTTTGCAATTTTTAAAGAGTCAATGATAGAACGTGTCTCTCCGGAATAGGAAATGGCAACAGCAAGATCTCCCTTTTTCAATGTGCTGGCGCTTACAAGCATCTGGGAAAGATCACTGTAAGCATTGCTTAAAATACCAAGCCTCTGGAATTTCATGGCTGCCATTAGTGCAACTGTGTAGGCATCACCTACTCCATAAAATACGATTTGACCGGCCTGGCAGATAGTTTGAAGGGCTTCTTCAAAATTTTCATCACAAAGCACCAGTGTATCATCCAGTGTTTTTTTATATTGCCAGATGATTTTCTTGAAAATGTCACAGGCAGGGTCTGAGGACCGGATCTTATAGGTGCCCTTGTCATAGGCGGCATTCTTTACAGCAGATAACTCCTGCTTCAATTCTTTGATTCCTCCCATGCCGATTTTACGGCAGAAACGCATTACTGATGCCTCACTGCAGTCAGCAGCCTGAGAAAAATCAGCCATTGAATAATTACAAACACTCTCATAATCTGTAAGGATGATATCCGCAATTCTTTTTTCTGCTTTTGTAAAAGATGAGTACAGAAATTTCATTTTAACAAAAAGGTCACCGTCTGGCATATTGTTCATATTTTTCTCCTGTCCTTCCCTTTGATTTTAGATGCTATGGTCAAAAGATCTGAGCTATGATACCTGTGGATTGCTGCACCCTTTGTAATTCTGACCCTGTTATCATTATATATCATAATTGCGGCAAAAGCAACATAAAAAGGGTGAAAATTTAATAAAAACAATCATAAATATAAAAATAAAATGATTGAAAATATGAAAATACACCTTTAAAAACCAATTTTTACAATAAAAACAGTCATTTTATAAAATATATATTGACAGTTTTTGAAAAACATTATATAATCCATCATGTAAACACAAATTGCTTATCCAGAGCCCGGGAAAATGGAAGCATGATTTAAGGGAGGTATTTTATAATATGAGTAAAAAGAAAATTGCGGCACTTATGACCATGCTTATGACTACATCGATGGCAGTTGCTCCTGTACATGCAGAAGAATCTTACAAGCTTGCTTTTTCAGGGTCAGAACTTGCAAATCCCTGGGTGGCAATGGTGAAGGACGGATTTGAAGCTGCATGTAAAGACAATGGAGTAGAGTTTACTTCTTTAAATGCAGGCAGTGATGTAGATAAACAGGTAGCAGATATTGAGAACGTGATTAATGGCGGATATAACGGCGTTGTATTTAACCCCATTGACGGCAAGGCACTGGAAAGTGTACTGAATGATGCTACAGCAGAAGGGATTGCCAGCGTGACCATCGCTCAGATCGCAGATGCAGCCACAGCCGGAATCGAGCTTGACGATTACGCATATGGCCAGGTTATCGCAGAGAATGCGGTAGAATGGATCAATGAGAACTTGGATGGCAAGGGAACGGTTGCTATCCTTGCAGAAGATAACATCGAGTCTTCTATCCGCAGAGGGGATGCTATAGAGGATACCCTGAAGGAGAAATGCCCGGATATGGAGATCGTGGCAAGACAGCAGGGGAATACACCGGAGCAGGGACTGGAAGTGATTGAAACACTGCTTCTTCAGTATCCGGATCTGAATGTGGTAGTTGCATGTAATGATTCCGGCGGAATCGGTGCATATCAGGCATTTGACAATGCAGGCCTTGCAAAAGAAGCAGACCGTGCCATCTTCAGCGGTGACAATACCACTGAGGCAAGAGAGTATATTAAAGATGAAGACAGCATCTATCGTGGAACAGCAGACCTGTATCCATATGAGAGTGGTTACAAGGCTGTGGAAATGATCCTGGATTACATGAAAAACGGATTCCCAGAGGAGCATGAAAGCGTTACTCTTGAAATGGGACCTGTAACAAAAGAAGAAGTTATTAATGGAGATTAATAAAGGTGAATGAACAGAGTATTTTAAAGGTTAATCACATTTCAAAATATTACTCTGGCGTTAAGGCACTGGATGATGTCAGCTTCCAGATCCGCAGAGGGGAAATGCATGCCATCTGCGGAGAGAATGGGGCTGGCAAGTCCACCCTTATCAAGATCCTTACAGGTGCGATCAAGCCTACAAAAGGAGATTTTGAGTTTGATGGACATACTTATCAAGCCATGAATCCGTCAGAGTCCATGTCTGTAGGAATCCGTGCCATTTATCAGGAATTTACCCTTGTTCCTTATCTGTCAGTGGCAGACAATCTGTTTTATGGCAGGGAGCTTCATAAAGGGCTTGTGCGGGATGTAAAAAAGATGGAAGAGGAAACCAGGAAGCTTTGTGAATCCATAGGGATTTCCATTGATCCGAGGACAAAGGTGGCCAATCTGGGAATTGCACAGCAGCAGATCGTGGAAATCTTAAAAGCAGTTTCCTACAATGCAAAGCTGTATATTATGGATGAGCCAACAGCACCTCTTACAGTGAATGAAACAGAAACATTCTTTAATATCATCCGCAGATTAAAAGAGCAGGGAGCTACGATCATTTTTATCTCCCACAGACTGGAAGAGGTTTTTGAGTTATGCGATCGGGTAACTGTTTTTACAGATGGTAAATGCATTGTTACCAAAGACATCAAGGATGTAGACCGGAAGTCCCTGATCGCCTATATGGTGGGCCGGGAGCTGGGAGAGACTTATCCTGCAGGGATGATGGCAGGAGAAGAGAATATCCTGGAGGTTTCAGATGTGACAAACCGCAGGCTGTCCCATGTAAGCTTTCAGCTGAAAAAGGGAGAGATCCTTGGCTTTGGCGGGCTTGTGGGAGCAGGAAGAACAGAAATGGCAAGAGCGCTGTTCGGGGCAGATAAGATCCGGTCAGGGAAAATTATATTAAAAGGAAAAGAGTACAAACCGGAGAATCCTGCAAAAGCACTGAAAAACGGTATTGGCCTGATTCCTGAGGACAGGAAGAATCAGGGCCTGGTGCTTGGGATGTCTGTAGAGAGAAATACTACCTACAGCGTGCTGGACCGGATGCTTTCAGGCAGGCTTTATATCAGCAAGAAGCTGGAAAACGCATGCAGCAGCAGGTTTATTAAGGAACTGCGGATCAAAACACCATCCGGGAAGCAGCTTGTAAAGAATCTGTCCGGTGGAAATCAGCAGAAGGTAGTGCTGGCAAAAATGATGGCTGCAGACTGTGATATCCTGATCTTCGATGAACCTACACGAGGGATTGACGTAGGGGCAAAGCAGGAGATCTATACCCTGATGCGGGAGATCACAGCAAAAGGAAAAAGTATTATTATGATCAGTTCAGAAATGCCGGAGCTTATCGGAATGTCTGACAGGATCATTGTTATGAGTGAGGGAAAGGTTTCAGGAGAATTATCCAGAGAGGAATTTTCACAGGAAACGATTCTGGAACTTGCATCAAATGAAAATTAATCTGGAGGTATGACATGAATAAGAAACAAAAAACAGTGAATTATCTGCTCGATTACGGCATTGTGATTGTGCTGTTTGTGTTGATCATATTATTCTCCCTGTTATCAGACCGTTTCTTTACAACAAGTACATTGTTTGTCATTCTAAAACAGGTGGCTATTACAGGAATCATCTCTGCAGGTATGACCTTTGTCCTTCTTACCGGAGGCATTGACCTTTCTGTAGGAGCAGTAGCAGGTGTGACAGCAGTTCTGGCTGCTACCTTTATGGTAAATGGAATGCCTGTGGCAGCTGCATGTATTCTGGTATTGCTTCTGGCGGCCTTATATGGGGTATTTAACGGAGTCTGCGTTGCACTGGTGGGTGTGCCGCCCTTTATTGCAACACTTGGAAGTATGACCTCACTTCGTGGAGTGGCTTATCTTGTATCCGGAGGAAGCCCGGTTTACGGATTTCCGGATTCAGTGAAGAAGTTTGCACAGGGAAGCGTGGCAGGGATCCCATACATGGTCATCCTGATGTTCCTGATCTTTGTGGCAGGTGCATTCATCCTGTTTAAAACAAGACTGGGACGTTATATCTACGGAGTGGGTGGCAATGAAGAGGCCAGCCGTCTGTCAGGTGTACACGTAACAAAGGTAAAATTAACAGTTTATATTATAAGTGCAGTGCTTTCCGGTATTGCAGGACTTGTACTGATGTCTAGGACAAACAGCGGGCAGCCAAGTGCAGGAAACGGATATGAGATGAATGCCATCACTGCGGTTGTTCTTGGCGGTGTAAGCATGAACGGAGGAAAAGGAAATATCTGGCTGGTAATCGTAGGAGCACTGATCATGGGAACTCTTACCACAGGTATGGTTATGAATAATATTAATGACTATGTTCAGCAGGTGATCAGTGGTCTTGTGCTTGTTGCAGCGGTTTCTTTTGATATTTTCTCACAGAGGATCAAAGAAAAAAATGTGGAAGTATAGGTGAAGAGTATGCTGGAAGAATTAAAAAAAGAAGTTTTGAATGCAAATAAAGAATTGCAGACCTCCAATCTGGTAGTCCTCACCTGGGGAAATGTTTCAGGCAGGGATCCAAAAAGCGGGCTGATCGTGATCAAAGCCAGCGGTGTTGAATATGGGACTATGACAGAGGAGGATCTGGTAGTGGTAGATCCGGAAGGAAAGATTGTGGAGGGAGATAAGCATCCGTCTACAGATCTGGAAACCCATCTGGAACTTTACAGAAGCTTTAAAAACGTAAACGGAATCGTACATACACATTCTCATTTTGCAGTGATCTGGGCACAGATGAAAGAATCAATCCCATGCTATGGGACAACCCATGTGGATTATTTCCCGGGTCCTGTACCTGTGACCAGGGAGATGACAAAAGAAGAAATTGAAGGTGAATTTGAAAAGAATACAGGAAAAGTGATCCTTGAAACTTTTCAGGATATAGATCCGGATGTGATGCGGGCAGTTCTGGTGTGCAATCATGGACCCTTTGTATGGGGGAAATCTGCATCTGATGCGCTGCATAATGCCATTGTTCTGGAAAATGTTGCCAAGCTGGATTATTTTACCAAGATCGGCGGTGACGAACCCAGGCTTGGTGTAAGCCAGCCATTACTGAAAAGACATTATGACCGTAAATTTGGAGAAAATGCATATTATGGACAGGAATAAAGATATATCACAGGTAGCATCCACGGTACACAGGGTGCTGGGGGCAGAAAGCGACGCCATCCGGCAGCAGCTGAATATCCTTGACATGAATGTTGTGGATAAGCTGGTAGCTTTGTTCAGTGAATGTACCGGTAAGATCCTTGTAACAGGATGTGGTACATCCGGCGCGGCAGCCAAGAAAATTGCCCATTCCTTTTGCTGCATCAATCGTCCGTCTGCCTATTTAAGCCCTGCAGATGCAAGGCACGGAGGAGCAGGACTGATCTGTGAGCAGGATATTGTGGTGATCTTAAGCAAAGGCGGAGCCACCCCGGAGCTGGTGGAACTGGCTCAGATCGCCAGGGCAAAAGGAGCGGTTACTGTGGCTGTCTCAGAAAAGGAACGGTCCAGCCTGACCCAGGAATGTGACCTGTGGCTACAGGTGAAGGTAGACAGTGAGCCAGATGCTTTTAACATGCTGGCAACAGCCAGTACTTTATCGGTTATTTCCGTTATGGATGCCATCATTATCTGTGTGATGGAAAAAACAGGATTTTCCAGGGAGGAATTCGCAGTGATCCATCCTGGAGGAGCTGTTGGAGAAAGATTGTCAAGATGCCAGGAGACAGAAGGTAGAAAACCACAGGCATCGTAATCGGGGCTTACTGTTCCGGTATTTTAATAAAGCATAGGAGGATAAGAAAATGGCAGAGAAAAGACGTCGTCTCAGATATGGTATGATTGGTGGTGGTTCTGATTCCAGTGTAGGTGTGATCCACAGAAATGCACTGAGACTAAATAATGAAGCAGATCTGGTTGCAGGTATTTTTTCTCATAATCCTGATAAATCCAAAAAGATCGCAGAGGATCTTGGAGTAACAGAAGAACGTGCATATGCAACTCCGGAGGAAATGGTAGCAGCAGAGCTGAAAAGAGAAGATAAGATCGACTTTGTTGTGATCTGTACCCCAAACTGTTATCATTATCCTGCATCTAAGGTATTTCTTGAAAATGGCATCAATGTTGCCAGCGACAAGCCTATGTGCCTTACACCGGAGCAGGCAGAGGACCTGAAAGCAACAGCTAAGAAATCCGGCGCATTATTTGCACTTACCCATACCTTTACAGGACATCTTACCTCCAGGGAAGCAAGGGCGTTATATCGTAAAGGCGTGATCGGGGAACTTCGTACAGTAGTTGTGGAGTATCCACAAGACTGGCTGGTAAATGCACTGGAGCAGGAAACAGAAACAGAGAAAACCTGGCGTTCCATTCCTGAAATGGCAGGACGAGGAGCAGCGATTGGAGATATTGGTTCCCACATGCAGAACTGGGTGGAATTTGTTACCGGATTAAAGATTGATAAGGTTCTTGCAAATCTGGAGGCTGTAGGATCCGGAACCATGTCTGATAATAACTTCCAGGTTATTGTAAAATACGAAAACGGAGCATCCGGTTTCTTCTGGGGCTGCCAGGTGGCAGTTGGATATGACAACGCTTTCAAGGTTATGCTGTTAGGCGATAAGGGAACCATTGAGTTCTGGCAGGAGGACAACAATTATCTGATCCTTCGCCTGAGAGATCAGCCGCTGCAGCGTATTTCCAGAGGAAGTGTATATTGTACAGAGGATTCCCTGAAATATGTAAGAACACCAAAGGGACATCCGGAAGGTCTGACAGAAGCATTTGGAAATATTTACAGATCTTTCTGTGACGCGATTTATGATAAATTAGATGGAAAAGAGATCAATGAAGATGATTATGGATATCCGACCATTGATATGGGTGTGGATGGAGTAAAATTCTTTAATGCATGTGTGGACAGCCAGGAAAAAGGCAATGTATGGGTATCTGTGAAATAAAAATCAGTGACAAAGAGAGCTGCGTCCTCTTTATGGGGCTGCAGCCCTCTGAAATTTGCGGGGATTGTATATGGAGGGACAGGTATGCGAAAACAGCGGCTGGAACAGGTCATCCTGGAAGAAGCAGAGGATATACGGCAGGTTGCACAGGACATTGATTATGATGTGATGTGCAGGATCGTGGATATTTTGAAGTCCGTGAAAAGGGACAGCAAAAAAGTAATCCTTGCCGGGTGTGGAACTGCAGGAATGGCTGCAAAAAGAATTGCACATACATTATGTGTGGTAGAGATCCCAGCCTTCTTTCTGTCACCGGCAGATTCCATTCATGGAGGAATGGGAGCCATGCAGGAGGGAGACGTGCTGATCCTGATCAGCAAAAGTGGGAATACAAGGGAAATTACCAATTACCTTCATGCGGCAAAAGAGAAAAAACTGACGATTATCGGAGTTACGGAAAATGAAAACTCTGTACTTGGCACAGGCTGTGACCAGGTACTGAAAATAAAGATCAAAAAAGAACCAGACAAATGGGGAATCATATCTTCTGCAAGTACCCTTGCCTTTATTTCTGTTTTTGATGCAATGGCATTTCTTGCAATGGAAGAAAACGGGTATACGAAAGAAGAATTTTATCTGATACATACCGGTGGCGGTGTGGGAGAAATATTACGAAAGGAAGGGCTTTAATATGGAAAAAGGACAAAAGCTGGACTTAAAAGAACTTTGCCTTGGGATTGAGCTTGGGTCTACCAGGATCAAGGGCGTTCTTGTTGACCCCACCGGGAAGATCATAGCTGCAGGAAGCCATACCTGGGAAAATCGGCTGGAGAAGGGCGTATGGACCTATTCCCTGGAAGATATATGGAAAGGGTTACAGGCATGTTATAAAGATTTGAAGAATCATGTACAGGAACAGTATGGTGTTCTCATTACAACTCTCGGGGCTGTGGGAATCAGTGCTATGCAGCATGGATACATGGCATTTGACAGGCAGGGCAGACTGCTTGTGCCGTTTCGTACCTGGAGAAATACCATGACAGAGGCTGCCTGTCAGATCCTTATGGAAAAGTTTCGGTATCCGATACCGCAGCGCTGGACCATTGCCCATCTGTATCAGGCTATCCTGAATCAGGAACCCCATGTAAAGGACCTGGATTTTGTGATTACACTTGCCGGTTATGTACACTGGCAGCTGACCGGTGAAAAGGCAGTTGGATTAAATGAAGCTTCCGGAATGTTTCCAGTGGATGAAACTACACTGGATTTTCATGCAGGGATGGTTGAAACATTTATGGATCTGATCAGGGATCGGGCATATCCATGGAAGCTGTTGGATATTTTTCCAAAAATCTGTACAGCCGAGAAAATTGCAGGATATTTAAGCAGCCAGGGAGCAGCTTTTCTGGATCCAGAGGGAGATCTGCAACCAGGGATTCCTTTTTGTCCGCCGGAAGGAGATGGGGGAACAGGCATGGTTGCAACCAACAGTATTAAACCAGGCACCGGACATATTTCCGCCGGAACCTCTGTTTTTTCCATGCTGGTGCTGGATAAAAAGCTTTCCAGGGTATACAGCCAGATCGACCAGGTAGTAACACCGGAAGGAAGACCTGTGGCAATGGTTCATTGTAACAACTGCTCTTCAGAAGTGGATGCGTGGATCCGGCTTTTTGGAGAGGCTGCAGGTGCATTAGGTGCGGTATTTAATAAGGATCAGTTGTACGAGACACTATATACGAAAGCGCTGGAGGGAGATCCGGATGCAGGCGGTCTGTATATCTGCAATTACCATTCAGGCGAGCATACTGCCGGCATGGAAGAAGGCAGACCGTTAATGGTAAGGAGTGCAGAAAATCCTCTGAACCTGGCAAATTTTATGAAAGGCCAGCTGTACTCTGCTCTTGCTACAATGAGTATGGGGATGGAGATCCTTCTGGAAAAAGAACAGGTACAGGTAAAGGAGATCGTAGGTCATGGAGGGCTTTTTAAAACAGAAAAAACAGGACAGACCATAGTGGCAAATGCTCTGGGGATTCCGGTACGCAAAATGAATACAGCCGGGGAAGGCGGTGCATGGGGGATGGCTCTTCTTGCTTCCTATATGCTTTTCAGGAAAGAAAATATGCAGGTTTCTGAATATCTTGATACGTACATTTTCGGGAAAGACAACGGCTCAGTGATATTTCCGGATAAAGAAAACAGGGAAGGCTTTTTAAGATTTCTTGCCAGATATAAAGAATGTATGGAAATAGAAAAGTCTGCAGTAAAGTATTTTAGATGATACGAAAGTTCCGGGCAAAGAACAGGGATGCCATGGGCATAGAGGTTATACTGTACAGCTGGGATTTTCCGTGGTAAAATCCAGGATAGATCCAGGAAAGAACTGGTACAAAACGAAAAGCAGGGGAGAAGCAAAGCTATGAAATTACTGATCGATGATGCACATATTGATTTAATAAAAGAAATTTATGAATATTATCCTGTGGACGGAGTTACTACCAATCCATCCATTCTGACAAAGTGCGGGGAGGAGCCTTTTAAGGTTTTAAGGGAAATCCGGCAGCTGATCGGAGATAAGGCACAGCTGCATGTACAGGCTGTGGCGGATACAGCAGAAGGAATGGCAGAGGATGCCCGCCGGATCACACGGGAACTGGGAGCAGAGACTTATGTAAAAATACCTGCCATAAAAGAAGGCTTTAAGGCAATGAAGATCCTGGCAGAAGAAGGGATCAGGGTGACAGCAACTGCAGTTTACACACCTATGCAGGGATTTCTAGCAGGGAAATGTGGTGCTACTTATGTAGCGCCTTATATTAACCGGATCGATAATATGGGCTACAATGGAATCGGCG